>Ga0307517_10000929_pt1 | contig 49793 bp, 44 predicted proteins | sample 23_EM_MG_FD_194515 | JGI IMG/M metagenome (GOLD analysis project Ga0307517, IMG submission 194515) | Populus trichocarpa ectomycorrhiza microbial communities from riparian zone in the Pacific Northwest, United States - 23_EM | ecosystem: Host-associated > Plants > Roots > Unclassified | place... | reverse complement strand
ATTACCTGTTTCATTTGTGATGTTTAAGGAAGCTTAAACTTAAACGAAAAAATTAGTATGAAGATTAAATAATTTGATTTATATAAAATGGCCCCCGCCTGTTCGAGTGACACACTTGAACACTAACAATTTAAGCGTCCCGATTAAACCACAAGCCTGGGGATAACTCCCGCTTTCCATTTCATCAAAATTACTTTATCTTTAATCAATAAAGCCAGGCCTATTTACTCACTACATTGAAAATGAGCATATCGCAAAGCCCGAAAACGGAAAGCATCCATCACAAACGCTGGGTTAGAGGTACGCATTTTATCATCACCCTAAGCTTCCTGGCACTTACTGTTAGCGGCTATGTAATTTTAATGGCGCACCCCCGGCTTTATTGGGGCAAGGCAGGCAATGATCTTACCCCGGCGCTGTTCGAATTACCTGTTAGCCGCAATTACCACCACAACGGCTGGGAAAAAAGTGTGCCGTTCAAGCACTTAACCGGTTCGCAGGTGAGCGCGGCCCGCACTTATGATATTTTTAACGAGAACGGCTGGGGGCGCAGTACGCATTTTTTGGCAGCCTGGTTCCTGTTCGCAGCCGGACTTATCTATTTTGTAGCGGGCTTTTTCAGCGGGCATTTTCGCCATAACCTGGCGCCACGGCGCGGCGAACTTCGCCTGAAACTGCTTTGGGCTGATTTCGTCAGCCATTTCCGCAAGCAATCGTATTATTCAGGCAAATATGGGCTGCTGCAAAAGGTCACCTACCTCTGGGTTATCCTTTTCCTGTTCCCTGTTGTAATCTTAACAGGCTTCACCATGTCGCCGGCCATTACCGCTTCTTATCCCTTTCTGCTCAAAATATTTTTCGGACACCAGTCGGCACGCACTATCCATTTTTTTTCGGCTACTTTATTAGTGCTGTTTCTGCTGGTACACCTGGTGATGGTGGTGAGATCGGGCTTTAAAAGAAACCTCTGGGCGATAACTTTCGGCAAATAACCATGAAAGAAAAACGACTGATGAACCGGCGCAAAGCCATTTTTACGGGACTCACTTCTGCCGGTGCGCTCCTATTATCAGGCTGCCTTAAAAAAGCGCCGCCTACATACGGCAATATCCTCCGTATGGGCGACGACCTCACCTATATAGCCCAGCGCGGCTTGCTTTCGCAAAGGGCACTGGCTATGGAGTATCAAAAAAGTGATATAACGTCCTTCCCAGTTACTGATATCGGCGACCCAGCCAACCCGGCTAGCAAGAAAGCCTACAACAAGGAATACCAGGAACTGCAGCGTAATAATTTTAAGGATTGGGCGCTTATTATCGAGGGCAGTGTGGCCAGGCCGGGCAAATATTCAATGGATGCCCTAAAAAAACTTGCTGAACGCACACAAATAACCCGGCATACCTGCGAGGAAGGCTGGAGCGCCATTGCCGAATGGACCGGCGTACCGCTGGCATCGGTGCTGAAAGATGCAGGTATTTTACCCAGCGCGCGTTTCGTGTCCCTTTACGGTTTCGACGGCTATGCCGAAAGTATTGATATGCTTGATGCCCTTCACCCTCAAACTATCCTGGCCCATACTATGAACGGCGAGGATCTTCCTGCACGTAATGGCGCACCGTTACGCTTGCGTGTTGAGACGCAGATTGGTTACAAAAGTGTTAAATATCTACAACGCATCGTGGTAACCGATAAATTTGTCGACCCGGAGCCGGATATTGCTTCAGGGTGGTCGTGGTATACAGGGATTTGAAACCGTCGTTCATGTCGGCGCTGCTTCCATTAATACATTTACAGATGACCTATAAATAATGACACCGCCATTTAAAGTGACAATACATATGGTTTCAAGTCTTGATGGCTATATCGCCAAAAAAGACAACAGCGTTTCGTGGTTTGAGACATCTGATAACTACGAGAAAGGGGTTACTGTTACTGCGCAAACTGCAGAGGAATTTCTTAAAACGATTGATTGCTATGTAATGGGCGCCCGGACATACGAACACGCCCTGGAACTTTCAAAATCTTATGGGTGGGCTTATGGAGACACGCCGACTATTGTATTAACTCACAGAAACCTGCCGATTGACAGACCGAACATTGAAATTTATTCGGGCGACCTGAACAAATTGGTGAATAAACGGCTAAAACCAAACTACAAGAATGTCTGGCTTGCAGGCGGTGCAATGCTCGCCAAAGATTTTATCCGTTTAAAATTGGCAGACGAAATAAGGCTATCTATTTTGCCTGTTATTTTGGGCGATGGGACACCGTTTCTTGACCAGATAGGACAAGAACAAGCATTGCACCTGAAAGACGTGACGGCCTACAAAAACGGAATGGTGGAATTATGTTATGAAATAAGGAAAGAATAAGGATTCAAAATGGCTGAAAATAAAACCAAACCAACTGCAGCAAGCGTTGAGGAGTTTATCAATAATGTCCAGGGTGAACAAAAACGAAAAGACAGTTTTGCGATTTTGGAAATGATGAAAAAAGCCATTGGGGAGGCGCCAAAAATGTGGGGATCTTCACTCATCGGTTTTGGCAATGTAAGAGTGAAAAGTCCCGCCAGCGGCAGAGAAGTGGATTGGATCCGGATAGGTTTCTCTCCCCGTAAAGCGAACCTGTCGCTGTATCTTACGGGCAATATTGATAAGCATTATGCTGCTTATCTTGAAAAACTGGGGAAGTATAAGACTGGTATGGGTTGCCTCTACATAAATAAGCTGGATGATATCGATATGGAAGTTCTGAAGGAAATGATAGATACTTCATTAAAACGGGAACACTTTGACAAATGAGGCAGCTCCAGTGATCGGTAAAAAACTTCCTTCCGTCTATAATTTCCTCGCCTAGGTCGATCTTCGAAAAAATTGATATTGCAGGTTGTTACCTTAGAATACCAAAAAACAGGTCGTATGCATTTAAAAAAACATTTCGTTGTAACAGCGGGAGTACTTGCAGTGATTGCTTTAAGCGTTGCCGCAACATTACCCCAGCAAAAGGAGCCGCCAAAACTGGTCAACCTTAAGGTTTTTCCTAAAAACATATCTTTCCGCGCACTCGACCGTGAGATGGATGTATGGTCTGCGTCATTGGGTGTACGTTGCAACTTTTGCCATGTACGTAATGAGCAGACAGGTAAAATGGATTTTGCAAGTGACCTTAAACCGGAAAAGACAACAGCACGCCATATGTTCCTGATGACAGCGAAGATCAACAAGAAATATTTTCAGGCTAAAAAGGACACGCTGGGAATGGTATTGGCTACAGGGGTTAATTGCAATACCTGCCATCAAGGCACAGCGCATCCTGAGATAAAAATACCCGAAGAGCATCACGGACCAGGCGGCCCTCCCCCTGGTGGCCCGGGCGTACCGCCTTCCGGCAAATAATCATTTTATTAGAAAAATAACACTTAGTTATATGAAGAAATTTTTTGTTTTAATAGTGATCATTTTGACTTATTGTACAGGATATGTGAACGCGCAGACACCTGTTATACGGTCGTCAATAACATTTGAAATTAAAAACATGGGTATCGCGACCGGCGGTTCTTTTGGCGGCCTCGTAGCGAAAATCCATTTTACCCCTGATAATCTGAACGCAAGCGCTATCGAGGCATCGGTTAATGTTGGCACGATCAACACGGGCAATTCGGGCAAAGACGAGCATTTACGCAGCGAAGATTTTTTTGATGCTGCACGCTATCCAAAAATCTCGCTCAAATCAATTGCTTTGAGGCGGAAAAGCAGTAATAGCTATACCGGTACTTTTATTCTTACTATTAAGGACAAGTCAAAACAAATTGAAATGCCTTTTGCTTACCTGGATAAAGGGAATTCGGTTGAATTTAAAGGTGCCTTTAAAATAAACCGGCTGGATTTTGGAGTTGGCAGTTCAAGCCTGGTCCTCTCGGACGAAGTGACCATTAATATCGACTACGAAGAAAAAAAATCAGAGTCGGCCCAGTTGTGACTTTCAGGTATTAATCTGTAATTTTATTTAAGCATCCCGTTATGAAAACCTACCATTTAATAAAAGCTTGCGCATTTATACTGGCCGTTTTAGTACTTCCGTGTTCTGCAATCAAATGCGCCGCACAGTCTACTCCCGCCCGTTCGTTGCTCGCGCTTTCGAAAGCGGATCATATCCTGGCGATTATCGATCCGTCGACGCTGAAGGTTGTTGCAAGGGTGCCGGTCGGTTCCGATCCGCATGAGGTTATCGCGTCGGCAGATGGCAAGACCGCTTATGTTTCTATCTACGGCGGCGGCAGTTTGCATGAATTGAATGCGGTCGACCTGGTGGCGCAAAAACCGTTAGCCAATATAGATACAAGACCCCTGATGGGCCCGCATGGACTTACATTTGTTGGCGGTAAGGTGTGGTTCAGCGCAGAGGGGGCCAAAGCCGTTGGCCGCTATGACCCGGCAACAGGTAAACTCGACTGGAGTATGGGAACCGGGCAAGACCGGACGCACATGATCTACGTTACCCCGGATGCAAAAAAGGTATATACCACAAATGTTTCGTCCGCAACGGTAAGTATTTTGGTGGATAGCCTGCTTAAACCTGCTCCAAACCCCGCAGGATTTACGCCTCCACCACACAAGGACTGGGTACAAACCATTATCCCGGTAGGGAAAGGCTCAGAGGGATTTGATGTATCGCCTGATGGACGGGAATTATGGACCGCCGGCGCGGAGGACGGAACTATTACTATTATCGATATCGCGGCCAAAAAGGCAACAGCTACTATTGATGCAAAGGTTGTCGGCGCCAACCGGCTAAAGTTTACGCCTGATGGCAAGCTGGTACTGATTACCAGCCTGAGGACGGGCGATCTGTTCATTTATGATGCAGCATCGCACAAGGAAGTGAAGCGATTAAATACTGGTCGTGGTGCAGCAGGCATCCTGGTGGACGACGACGGATCACGCGCGTTTATAGGTTGCACCGCCGACAACTATGTGGCAGTTATAGACCTCAAAAAATTAGAGGTAAGTGGGCACATTGATATCAAGGGAGCTGATGGCCTGGCCTGGGCGGTCAGGCCGTAGCATCCCGATCTTCATAATTATAATATTTTGGTTAACTTGTATAGCCACAGCATAAACATGATTTTCATCATGTTTGTATTTGCCTGGCATCATTATTTACAAGATCAAAATGCCGGATATTTACTGATATGATAAGAAATTGTGATATTTATTCTTATCTGTCAATTATCCTGATAAAATCATGAAAAAGATAAGCGCCGCCTTTGATGGTTTGAAATTTTCGCACAGCACCTTAACTTATGCGATCGAATTAGCCCGGGCGAGTAAAACCATGCTTTCGGGCATATTCCTGGAATCATTTCTGTATCACGGATATAAGCTGCATGACATGGTTGGCACCCACGGCATTTCAGAGGTTAAGATGAAGCACCTTTCTGAAAAAGATACGGAAACCAGGCTTAAATCCGTCGCTATTTTTGAGCAAACTTGTAAAGATGCGCATATCAGCTATAGCATACATCATGATGAAAGCATTGCGTTGCAAGAGCTATTTAAAGAGAGCATTTATTGCGACCTGCTGCTGATCAGCGCTGATGAAACACTTAAGCAGGCCGTAGAAAAACGGCCAACACATTTTGTCCGGGAATTACTTGCGCAAACCCAATGCCCGGTGTTAATTGTACCGGACAAATATAAAGAAATTGAAAAGGTAGTGCTATTATATGACGGAAAGCCTTCTTCTGTATATGCGATAAAAATGTTCAATTATATGATGCCCTGGTTGCAAAATAAAGAGACCGAAGTGGTGTCAGTTACAGATCCCCGGGATTTGATAGAGCTACCGGACCAAAACCTTGTTAAGGAATTTATAAAATGCCATTACCCGGCCGCAACTTATACGCTTTTAAAAGGCGATCCGGAGGTAGAGATAATTAGCCATCTGAAAAGAAGTAATAAGAATAGCTTAATAGTATCCGGGGCATATCAGCGAACCCAGGTATCGCGCTGGTTTAAAACAAGTATGGCCGACAGATTAATGGGCGAAATTAATATGCCGTTATTTATTGCTCATTATTAGCAGATTGCCAGGGTAACTTAGCATGACATTTTTTAGGTTAATCGGTCGAAGATTAGCAAGCCGATTTAAATTTCTCCCATTTAGCATTATTGGCTAACTTGTGGCTGCAAAATACACTGTACGCATTAAACAGCTTTATAAATTACCAAACCTTTTATCACTATGCCAGAACAAATAACCGCTGAATATCTCAGAGAATTTATTATAAAACGCAATATTAAACTAATACCAACTCAATCTAAACTCTGTATTCCAATAATACAACGAATGTGTCAAAAAATGTTAAACGGTATAAAATTTGACGACATTAAAATATGCGATGATCTGATAATAGATGGGCATCATAGATATATTAGTTCATTGCTTACGCATATACAGATCGCTTCAGTTCCAACTCAAAAAACATCTGCAACACACCCCTTTGATTGGACCAATGTTGAATTTGACAAAGATGACTGGGATACAGAATCAAAAATTCAGTACTTGAACGAGCAAGATGCTAAATACAACAACATAGACCTAGACGTTATCAAGCAAATTATTTCAAACGATAAATAAGTTGTAAATTTGTACTATGTTGATATTGTTAGACATAGACGGAGTAATGGTTCCTGCTAACATATGGAAGAGGCCAGAATTTCTTAGTGATGGGTTTCCAATGTTCAGCGATAAAGCCGTTCGCGCGCTTAAGAAAATTATCTCCAAAACTGATGCAACTATATTATTAACTTCATCACATAAATCAAAGTATAATACCCATCGGTGGCGCGAAATCTTTCAATCGAGAGGCATTAACGCAATCAATATTAATCAGCTGCCGGATAACTATTCGGAGTTAAATCGAAAAGACGAAATATTAAGGTGGTACCAGTCGAAGCAGTACCAGGGTGAAAATTTTGTAATAATTGACGACGATAAATTATTGAATGATTTGCCACCCGATATTAAAACTAATCTGGTCTTAACAAGTCCGTCCGTAGGTTTAACTGATGAGCTTGCCAACGATGCGATTGACATTCTTAATAAGAGGTCACTGAGCCATTCTTAAGAAATAAACAAAAAATCCCCGGCTTTTGCCGGGGACCTAATCAACCAATTACGCTCAATCCCATAAGCGCATTATTTTTCGTTCGACAGCGAGTAGGGAAAATCACTGTCTTTTGTACCCCTTTGTTTATTTGGCGTGGCCGACATGTTAAAGTTCAGCACGGCACCTTGTTGCAAAGTTTTATGATCTAAGTAGTTCAGGTCATAAGGCTTGCCGTTATAAGTCAATGTACTTACATATTTATTAGCGGCACTGTTGGCAGGCGCGTTGATGATCACTTTCTTGCCGTTCTCTAAGGTCAGCGTTACTTTATTGAACAATGGTGCACCCAATACATACTGTCCGGCGGCAGGGCATACCGGGTAAAAACCCATTGCCGAGAACACATACCAGGCTGATGTTTGCCCGTTATCCTCATCGCCGCAATAGCCGTCTGGCGTGGCTTTGTACATTTTGTTCATGGTTTCGCGTGCCCAGTATTGGGTTTTCCATGGCTCACCGGCATAATTATACAAGTAGATCATATGCTGGATAGGCTGGTTACCGTGCGCATACTGCCCCATTCCGGCAATCTGCATTTCCCGTATCTCGTGGATCACTTCACCATAATAGCTGTCATCAAAAATCGGTGGAAGGGTGAATACCGAATCCAGCTTGGCAACAAATTGTTTTTTGCCGCCCATCAGGTTCACTAAACCTTGAATATCATGGAATACCCCCCAGCTATAATGCCAGCTATTCCCCTCGGTAAAGGCATCACCCCATTTGAATGGATTGAAAGGCGTTTCGAACGAGCCATCTTTATTTTTACCGCGCATCAAACCGGTCGACGGATCGAACAGGTTTTTATAGTTCATGCTGCGCTTTTTGTAGATGCCGATCTCTGACTCAGGCTTATTCAACGCCTTGCCTAATTTGTAAATAGCAAAGTCATCATAAGCATACTCCAGCGTGCGGGCGGCATTTTCGTTGATCTTTACGTCATAAGGCACATAACCTAATTGGTTATAATATTCCACCCCTCTCCTGCCGGCCGCACGGGGACCAGTGTTATTGGCATCATGGATCAATGCTTTGTATAAAGTTTCGATATCGTAACCACGGAGCCCTTTCAGATAAGCTTCGGATACAATAGAAGCCGAGTTATTACCCACCATCACATCCGCATATCCGGGACTTGACCATTCGGGCAGCCAGCCGCCTTCTTTGTAGTCGTTGATGAGTCCTTCCTGCATTTCTTTGTTGATGGAAGGGTAAACCAGGTTCAGGAAAGGATACAATGCACGGAAAGTATCCCAGAAACCGGTACCTGCAAACATGTAGCCCGGCAGCACTTCGCCGTTATATGGACTCCAGTGAACGATCTCACCTTTGGCATTTACCTCGTACATTTTGTTCGGGAAGAACAGCATCCGGTAGAGGCAGGAGTAAAAAGTACGTTTCTGATCCAGCGTACCGCCTTCAACTTCTAATTTGCTTAGGGTTTTGTTCCAGGTAGCTTTTGCTTTTTGTTCGGTTGCATCAAAATTGTCGTTACCCAGCTCGCGTTTCAGGTTTAGCTCGGCCTGCTCCAGGCTGATGAAGGACGACGCCACTCTCAGGTGCACCTTCTCCCCTGCTTTTGTTTTAAAGCCGATGACCGCGCTGGCATGTTTTGAATGCACTTTGGATGAATCCACCTGTGTGCTATCGCTGAACAACCGGGTAAGCGCAATTGACTTATCTACATAAATTACAAAGTAGTTTTTGAAATTCTTCAACGGCCCCCATGAATGGCGGGTAGAGTAACCCACGATCTTATTTTCGCCGGGGATAACTTTCACGTATGAACCTTTATCAAAAGCATCGATCACTATAAATGAGCTGTCGCTTTTTGGGAAAGTAAACCTGAATTGTGCGCTACGCTCAGTTGGCGTGATCTCAGTGGTCACATCATGATCAGCCAGGTAAACGCTGTAATAGTATGGCTTTACAATTTCTGTTTTATGCGAGAACCAGCTTTGGCGGCCATTTTGGGTAACTTTTAAATGGCCTGTTTCGGGCATAATAGCAAACTGTCCGTAGTCGCCCATCCAGGGTGATGGCTGGTGGGTTTGTTTAAAGCCGTTGATCTTGTAAGAATCATAAGTGTATTGCCATCCGTCACCCATTTTGCCTGTTTCTGGTGTCCAGAAGTTCATGCCCCAGGGCAGTGCGATAGCCGGGTAAGTATTACCGTTTGACAGGTCGTATTTTGATTGTGTGCCCATCAACGGGTTCACATAATCCGTAGGCTGCACCTGTTTCTGCGCAAACAGGGAAAATGGTAGAAGAAGGTTTAAAAAAAGAAGGGGTGATTTCATGTATTCTATTTGTTTATAGCGATGAGTTTTAAGTCCATCGCTATGAAATTAATTGCAAAAATTTGGTTGCCGGATAACTTACCATTCTATGTTCACTTTAATGCCATCCGGGCTGTTCTCAAAACCCAGGTGAAGGGTGTTTGACGATTCGTCCCATGACGATTTTACATCCGTAACCGCCTGTCCGCTACTATTGGCGACTGTTATCTTTCCGGGTTTCGAAGGTAATAAAACACGGGCACTATTCAACGTATTTGCAGGGCTTTTAGCTGTAAAAGAGAAGCTATTTTGCGTTATCCTTGCATCATATATCCTTGATGCCGACGCCAGCACTTTTGGCTGCTTTTTATTGCCGACACGGCTCAGGTCATACAACAAAGATTGCTGGCCCGGATTAACTACTTTCTCACTCAAAACAGGCAGCTGCGGGTCGAACAAGTCGATCACAGGACCTTTAACGGTATAAGGCTTGCTGTCCGGGTTTTCGTCCAGTACGGAGATAATATCATAGGGGCCGCGTTCCAGGTAGAAATTGTTCTTGAATGTTAATTCACCGCCATGGGCGTCTTTTTCATAGGCTGATTTTACCTGCTTGATATAATCCTGGTCGTTACTGGTCTGCATCGCATACTCCTTAGGATTTTGACGGAGCACATACACTGCGCCTTTACCAACTGCATATCTTTCTTTTCCATCTACTGGTTTAATACCTAATAGCCTAAATAAATGCTCCGACGGCGTTTTGTATTTGTTGCCTTTGGTGTTCCACCATTCCATTACGGATTGATAAGGATCATCATCGCGGCCGCAATAAACCAGCACACCACCCTTTTTAACCCAGTCAGCAATATGCTGGTGCACTTCAGGGCCGTTCGGCTTCATATTAGAGTAGCTTATCACCAAAACTTTGATGTCTTTTAAAGTAGGTGTGTAAGCCAGGTTCTCCATGTGCACGGTTTGTACCGGTACACCTCGTTTTACCAGCGGCAGTGTTTGTCCATAGAAGTTAGAAAACTGCGGATCTTCAAAACCATTATGGGTTGGGAAGCGCTGGAACATCAGTGAGTTGCTCATCAACACACCTATACCATTTACCCCATTCACTTTATTTTTTGATAAGGGCATATCGTTCAGGGTATTGATCATTACCTGCATCTGGGTAGAGTAGAATTTAGGGATCAGCACCATCGAATCAGTGTGCGCAACTTTGTAGGGGTGCGTGTAGATGCGCTCCGGCCAGGGCATCACTTCGTAATTATCTACCATCGGGTATAATATTTCGGCAGTGAAGGTCGCCTGGTAATTTTGCTTATAGTCGGCCCAATCGCGCGGCCAATCCTCGATCGGGTCGGTCAGGAAAAATAGTTTTCTGCCGGTTGGCGCTGTCATGGAAACCATGGAACCATATTCCAGGAAGGCGTTCTCAAATACGCGTTCTTTTTTCTCTCCATTAAAATATGTAGGCTCACGAGAGGTGCCTGTCCACACCTGCGCGATGTAGCCATCGATGCCGGGTAATGAAGCCAGACTTGCTTCCGGGCTTACAATTTGCCATGAAGAATAATTAACCAGTGAATGCGTAGCGATATAAACCTTAATGTCCTTGCCCTTGCTTTTACCATATTCTTTGGCGTAGCCGGATACTTGTTTTATCGCCTCGTAGTACAAATGATATTTCAGTTTGCTCGACAGGTAGGTGTTTTCCGGCGAGGCATCCTGCGGTCTCCATGGGAAGCCATAATATTTTTGCCATTCTTCTTTAAAAGGTACGCTGTAGCCTGCGCGTGCCCAAAACTCCGGTTCTTCTAAAAAAATGGTGGTGATATTGGCATCGATCACCCGTTTTACTACAGCGGTTTTCATGTAATCAATAAACGATTGGACAGGCACTACGTAAGGCATGTTTCTGCCGTGAAAAATAGTATCGCCTTTTTTGGTAACCTGGCCCACACCAAGGTGGTTCTTACCATCCCATTTGCCCAAAAAGTAATCGTAATAACTACCCCAGGCAATACCGGTCATAAATGCGGTTTGATAACCTTTGTCGCGCCAGGATTGTACGCGCTGCTCAAATGTTTCGCCCTTGCGGTCGTTGGTGCCGTAAACTATGGCCACGTCAGATCGTACATCGATCTGTGGTATCCAGGGGCTGCTTGTTTGGAATGTTGTTTTTTGTCGTGGATGCTCAGTATTTGAATCATACTTCTGGGCGAAAACCGCGCATGATACCCCCAGTAAAGAACAAAGCAGAATAGACTTTTTCATTTAGTAATATAGATATAAGATGTTTTAAATAGATAGATGTGGTGTCGGAAAAAAAGGTAAATGAAGGGTCGAGGAAAAAGGAGGGCCGAAGCCCTCCCCTTAAATTGTCATTACGGATATTTTATGGATACAGGTGTACTGTAATTATATTCATCCAATCGGGCGTTTATCCTTGCGCCAATGCGGAAGTAAACATCCTGCTGCGGCAGTGCACCACCTGTGGTAGTTAAAGTAATTGTTTGGCCGATAAGACTGGTACCGTCGGTACCACTGTACGAAACAAGGTTAGAATATCTTGGATCGTAGTTGTTATCGCCATCATACTTGGTATTGCTTACATATAGGTTGATGTTAGTGATATCCTGCTGATAATTCGCGTTAGCAGTACCGCGTGTGATCTTAAATTGTACCGTTACCGTACTGTCGGCATTAAATACAGGTTGGCCAACCCAATCGACCCTTAAAAAAGGCTCCACTTTAAAATTAAGGGTGGTTACTGTACTGGTGCCTTTTATGGTGATAGTCTGGCTTTGATCAGAGGTCACATTGCCTATATTATCAGTTTGTACCAACGGCACAAAAGGGCCCTCAACCGATACCTTATAGGTTGCGGCAAATATTTTGGTATCGTTAAAAGTACCATCCTGCATCGATTGGAAATAATAAGGCGTCGGGTCGCTGCTATAGCTTGTTTCGAGCAATTTAACGCGTGTACCGCGGCTGCCTATTTCCGTTTGCACCGTATTTCCGGTCCCCGCATCTACTGTGCTCCCTGTAATTGTATTTGACGGTGCGGGATAATTATCGGTTTTGGAGCACGAGCTGCCTGCGATTGCTACCAGGCAAAATGCCATATAATATAATGTCTTCTTCATTTCTTTAGTATTAATAACCTGGGTTCTGGATTAAGTTCGGGCTCTTTGATATAGCGCCACCTGGAATCTGTTCGTAATACCATTTCGGATCGTAGGTATAAACATCGTTCCGCTCATCGGTACGGGCATCAAAGAAATATTTGCCGGCCGTTGACGAATAGAAAGGCATCAACACCCTGTAGATGGTGCCATTTTGTTCTTTATCAAATATTCTCCATCTTCTCAAATCCCAGTAGGTCTTGTTTTCAAATGCCAGTTCCTTTCTTCTTTCCTTGCGGATGGTATCAATGGTCATTACACCCGGACTTGCCAGTGGAATTGCTCCGGCCCTTGAGCGTATCTGGTTGATGATGTTAAAGGCATCGGTAATATTAGTTCCGTCACCTAATTCATATGCTGCTTCAGCACGGTTCAATAAAACTTCGGCGTAACGCATCTCAACCCATGTTTGTGCTTCATTATTTTCGAGCACTTGTGATGTTGCCAGGTTTGGATCGAGCCATTTACGTACTGAGAAGCCTGAAATTGCGCAGGTTTGGTCACCCGTAAATATACCACTGGCTCCGGCAGGGTTCATGGTTGTGCCATCGGGCAACGTGAAAGCTGTCTGGCCTGCATTGGCTGATTGCACAAGATTAGTTGAAGGATATTGTGATTTTGAACCGGCCGGAAGCAGCGGGCTGATACCTCCCGCTGACGCACCGGTATAAATAGCACGGCGGATCTCAATATTTTGCCCTTTGAACGCATCACCCGGTAATATTACAGATGCCCTTAAACGTGGTTCGGCATTGGCAAACAGGTCCATTGTGTTATTGTATAAAACATAGTGACCGGTTCCGTCAAGATATTGGATGGTACCGTTTGCGTTTTTCGGAATACCGTCGAACATCTCAACAAAGTTTAATGTAGGATTTACCTCAGACGAGTAGCCATTTGGCCCGATCAATTGGCGTGGAACATTATAAGCATCATACCCGTGAACTGAATTTGGATATTGATATTCTCTTACAAAAATGCTCTCAGGACTTGTTGCATCAGAGAACAGGTTTACAAAATTTTGATACTGGGCAGCTTTATCTGTAGCTGACCATGCTTTTAAATAGAGGCTGTATACCCCATCAAGCGTTTTTGCAGCATCAACCGCTTGCTGGAAATATCCGGCAGCTGCACTCGCCGGTATACCGCAAAGCTGGTTCTGGCTGCCATCAAATAAGGTGGCAGTATTGTATTTGGCTATACTGCCTGCATACAACATCGCCCTTGACTTAAATGCTGCTGCAACATACTTATTAGCACGGCTGCCATCGCCATAATCAGCATTCACAGCGGGCAGATTAGCAATTGCGAAATCAAAGTCACTTGCCACCTGGTCCCAAACTGCTTTTTCAGATGAACGCGGCACTTTTAATGTACCTGGATCTGAGCCTACAGTGTACTGTAATGTTTTATTAACGATGGGCACCCCGCCAAAGCGTTTTACCAGCGCGAAGTAGGTCATTCCGCGAACAAAGTAGGCCTCGCCTAACCAGGCATTTACTTGTGCGGGAGTGAAGTCTTTTGCATAGGTAGGCAATGTTTCAATAAAATAATCGCAGTCGTGGATTACTGTATAGGAACCGCCCCAAATGTCCCAGTTCCAACCGCCAAAGTTTTCCTGCATTGAATTTGTTTGGTCACGGCTAAGCGCTTCCCCTGTTGTAGCCGGAGTTGGGCTGATGATCCAGAAAAAGTTTAAGCCCCTTTGAGGCGAATACCTGAAATCTTCTATTGGCAGTTGGCTGTATAAACGGGCCATATAAGCCTGGATGCCAGCCGTATTCGAAAAAACATCCGGATTCTGGATAATATTTGGTGGCGGTATATTTATTTTCCGGCAAGCCGATCCGCACACCGCTAAAATTGTTAATAGTATATAGATATATCTTTTCATGATCTGTTTTGATTAGAATTTCACATTTAAACCAACATTGAACAGTTTATCAAGTGGATATAAATACCCGTATAAACCTGTTGGGTGCTCAGGGTCAACATACTTCACCTTGGTCCAGGTGACCAGGTTATACCCGTTTGCAAATACCCTGAATCCCTGTATACCAATATGCGACAAAAATGAAGGTGGTAACGTGTAACCTATTTCAGCGCTCTTCAACCTAACATAAGCAGCGCTTTGAAAGTTGAATGATGAATTGCTATTAGCTGTGGTTCCGGTGTAAGCAAAATTGCCTGGTACCCACGCAGTATTTGGGTTGTAAGGGTCCGCTGTCGGATTTGCAGGGTGCCAGTCGTTCATGAACTGGGTTAATGCATTACCGCCTCCCCAAAGCGGGATGTTCAATTGTTCAATATAAGAAATATCGATCTTGGCCGTTCCCTGGAACAGCAAGTTGAAATCAAAGCTTTTATATGAACCACCTACACTCAGGCCATAGGTGATCTGAGGAGTTACTGTTCCGCCGTTAGGATTGCTTCCATAAGCTATAGGGTGGTTATCGTTTCCATCGATTTGTCCGTCTCCGTTCCAATCCTGGTAATTATAATCGCCGACTACTATACCACGGTTAACAAAAACAGGACTGTTCAATATTTGGTTGTAGCTGGTGTATTGTCCGTTTCCACCTAAACCCCACTGGATAGCCTGGTTACGGTTGCTTTGGTTCTGTTGCCAATCTAAGTACGAGTTACCGTGTTTCGATTCAGCATATTTTACCCAGCTTGTATGGGCATAAGAGAAAGTACCACGGACATTGTAATTAAACTTACCTATGTGACTTCTGTGGGTCACCTCAAAATCAAAGCCCTTCGTGCGATCGCTGTTAAGATTTTGCTGAGGTAAAGTAGTTCCTAAAACGTCAGGTACCTGTAAAGCGCTTGATGAGAATAATCCGTTTCTGTTCCGTATGAAGTAGTCAAATGTAAAGCCTAACATACCTTTCCATGCATCGAAATCAATACCGGCATCAAAAGTGTGTGATGTTTCCCAGCTAATATTCGGGTTAGGCAGGCCTGTACTTTGTACAGCATTTATAAAACTGTTGTTAAATACTGACCCGCTTGGCACCTGGTTATTATTGCCATTTGCAGGATAATAATATCCCTGGAGAAACTGGAAGTATAAAGTATTATCGTCACCCAACACACCATAAGATGCACGCAGCTTCAACTGGTCAATAAACGATAGTGTTGATGAATTTTTCCAGAAATCCTCTTCAGATATATTCCATGCAGCAGAGCCCGACGGGAAAAATCCACTTTTCTGATTCGGCGGGAACTTTGACGATTCATCATTCCTGAAACTGAACTCAGCCAGGTATTTGCCCTTATAATCATAATGCAACCTGCCCACAACAGAATTAGTGGCATAATTATATAAAAGGGGGAGCCTGGGATCACCATTCTGAAAAAGAGTTTGTGAAGCGTTCTGATTGGCAGAGTTGCCGGCAAATATTTGGTCTACCGGGATGGCAAGCTGCCTGTAGGCCCCGAAATTGTCAGCGCTTTGCCCGTTGCCTTCATAAAGGAGCAATGCACTTATATTGTGTACACCACCAAAAGTGTGATCATAGTTCAGTGACAATTGGTCGGTATTTTGTACATAGTTAATGTTTTGCCGCTGAACATAGCTTGGTGCACCGGTTAAATGTGCGTTGTAAGTGCTGGTGGCTGAGTCATAATCGTAAAGGTTATAAGCTTTGCCAAACGTTTTGTTATCCTGTATCTGATCATTATAGCTATACATAGCTTTTATGGACAGGCCAGGAACAAAAGGAACCTTGTATTCTAAACTCATTAATCCGTTAAAGAATTTATTGTTTTGATTGCTGTACCCGTTAACATCTGTGTTTTCATAAGCAACCGGGTTACCGCCATCAACCTGCCCCAGGGTATAATAAGGGGCCGTGTTATTAGCATAAATAGTTTGGATCGGCAGTTCGCGCCAGGTTTCTCTTGTTGTCCACCACACCGATGTGTTCGGTGCATTTTTCTGATCCATTATAGCGCTCAAATTCAGGTTAAATGTCAGGTTCTTTGTTATTTTACTGGTAACATTAGAACGTACATTGTAGCGTTTGTAATAAAGATCATTGCTTGTTAAAAAGCCATTCTGTCCTGTAAAGCCACCACTTAGCAAATAGGTTGTATTTTCGTTACCGCCCGATGCCGTCAGGTTATGCTGCTCCTGGAAAGCCGATTTTTTAAAAACCGCATCGTACCAGTCCGTGCTTTTTTTGGCGCCGCTTGTATAAGCTTCAAAATCGGCTGGTGTATAAACAATTCTGCCGCCATTTGCCTGGTGCAGCGATTGCTGGTTAACCAAAGTCATGTATTGAACTGCATCTACCGGTTTAGGTAAACCCGAGGGCACTTGTGAACCAAACGACCCTGAATAATCCAGTTGAAGGGCCCCTTTTTTACCTTTTTTGGTAGTGATCAGGATTACGCCGTTTGCCGCTTTAACACCATAAACTGATGCAGAGGCATCCTTCAAAACCGAAATGCTTTCAATATCATTCGGATCCAGCCTGGAGAGGATATTGCTTGTTGATGATGAATTATCACCGGTACCACCAGTAACATTAAAATCAGGCATCTGAACACCATCTACAACGATCAGCGGATTGTTACCATAGCCACGTATGGAAATGTTGTTATTAAAATCCCCCGGTTCAGATGTATTTTGCATCACCTGCAAACCGGCAACTTTACCAGTAAGCATGTTTTCCACGTTTTCGTTTTTGGTGGTAACAATTTCCTTGCTGACTACCGACGATACTGCGGTGGTAAGTGATAGCTTTTTCTGACTACCGTAACCTACTACCACCACTTCACTGAGCGATGACGAGGCAGGTTCCAGGCCAACACTGATGGCGCTGAGATCCTTTAATACAACCTCTTTCGTAGTGTAACCAACGTAGCTAAATACAAGTGTTTGTCCCTGGCTGGCGTTAATGGTGAACTTACCATTCAGGTCGGTTACTGTCCCGGTTGGGGTTCCTTTTAGTTTAACGGAAACGCCGGGTAATGTCTCTCCTTTTTCGTCCAATACCGTACCCTGCACTTTGCCTGCATTTTGGGCATAAACAGAAACGGACATGAGCAACGCCAGCAGCAAAGCCAGGTGCGGAGAGATAATGATTTTCATTTTAGCCAAACAGAGGTCAATCAGCCGGCTGCGACAGGTAAAAGATTTCTTCATAAATAAGTTAGGGTTATTGGTTTATAATTATGCACCACCGCAGATCAATTGGCCAATCTGCGGCTTTTCAATACACAATGTTAGAGGGGTGGTATTAAAAATTGGGTTAAAAAATGGGTTAATTAGCTAATAATTTTATTAACCACAGGATAATAATCTTTAGCAAGGTATTTAAAAAGGACACACGAAGTGAAAAACCGCGAAGAATTAAGATTGCAGATTATTTAACCCGAAAAAATGGGAAGAAACGCAGAATGAGAAAATATGGGTTGTGGTAAGGCCCTTTTACTGTTTATTCTGGAGCGTAACAGTAGTCATGTACTCATTAATGGCCTCAATATGATAGCACCCCTGCGTGTGCTGGTTACGCATCTTGCCAGCGATGCCATTCATTACCTGCTGAATTTTTTGTTCGGCAGCAATATACGGGCAGCGGGTTTGGGGATTACTGAATTCGTACTGGTGCAGTATGGCTATCTTGTTCAGTACGGCTTTGATAGATTGCAGCACAGGTGCATTTTGATGCATACGGTACCATTCCATAAAATTATCCTGGTGGTGAGCGATGATCTCTATCGCCTTCGGTGTTTCGGCAACGCGTTTTTGCAAAGCCTCGTCCTTTATTTTTGAAAGGGTGTCCACATTTATCATGTTTATATTAGGCAGTTGACGGGCGCCAGCTTCTACGTTGTATGGGATAGACAGGTCGATAATTAGTTTATCGCCTTTATTTTCGAGGTGTTCTTTTAAAATTATTGGCTCGGTGGAGTTAGTAGCCGCCAGTATAATATCTGCTGATGCAATCTGTTCGGTCAGGCCGGCCATTGGTGCATATTGTAAATTTAGCTCCCGGGCCAATTCAACAGCTTTCCCGTCGGTGCGGTTGATCAGGGTAATATTGGTTGTACCTAAGTAATCAACCAGGTTTTTGCAGGTATTGCGTCCAATCTTCCCGGTACCGATCAATAATATTTTTTTATCAGCAGTAACCTCAATGTTTTCTTTAATGTATTGAACCGCAGCATACGATACCGAAACAGTCCCTCCGCTTAGGGCAGTATCACTTTTGATAGATTTTGACGATTGCAGCACACTATTAACCAGCCGCTCCAAAAAAGAATTGATAAAATCGCGCTCTTTGGCAAACTTTACAGCCTGTTTTAGTTGACCGACGATCTCGTAATCACCCAATATTTGTGAATCCAAACCGGCTCCGACATTAAATAAATGGGTTACTGCCTCACCTCCCTGTTTGCAATAGGCAATCTCTGTAAAGGCTTCTGCGCTTCCACCGGTTTGGGTGCACAGCAGATCGATAAGCTGTGACACATGCCCGGCAAAGCCATAAATCTCGGTGCGGTTGCAGGTAGAAAGAATAAACAAGGCATCCAAACCCAAACCGGCAGCCAGGTTTAAAGCATTTTCGTAATGTTCAGTACTGATAGCAAATTGACCCCTAGTGGTTGCATCAGTTTTTTTATAGCTGATACCGGCAACAAAAAAATTAGCAATATTGACAGGTTTACTGGTAAACATCAGATCATTTTTAATCGGATACGCCATATTTTGGGCACGGGTTGCTATTCGTTCAAATTTAACTATTGCAAATATGTGGAGTGGCCGACTTTTAAAGTATGACTTGTGATTTATAAAAAAATGACCTTCATCAGTTTTTTTATGATGCTGTTTTATAAAAGAGTAAATAGTTTTTTTCGTAAACTCTTTTATAAGCTTGTCACATAATTGAGTTATTAATATTTTCACTTAGTATATTAGCCATTGATATTCTAATGATCAGCGCATGAAAAAAAGTCGCATGGAGACATTCAGCGATGGGGTTATAGCCATCATTATTACCATAATGGTACTTGAGTTAAAGATACCGGAGCATGGCAGCGACCTGAAGTCACTTATCCCCATTATGCCCTTCTTAATGAGCTATGTGCTCAGTTTCGTGTACGTGGGCATTTACTGGAACAACCATCATCATATGCTTTACCTTGTAAATACCATCACCGGTGGGGTATTGTGGGCCAATCTGAACCTGTTGTTCTGGCTATCGCTTATGCCTTTTGCTACCGAGTGGATGGCCAATAATCATTTCGCCGCTGCTCCGGTTGCTGTGTACGGCGGGGTGTTATTCATGGCTGGATTAGCTTACCTGCTGCTTGCATATTTACTGGCGCGCCATTGTGGCAAAAACTCCGAACTGGCCCAGGCCCTTGGGAAAGACTGGAAGGGTAAAGCCTCCGTGGCCATTTATATGGTTGCCATCATAGTAGCATTTATAGCACCGGTATTATCTTGCGCATTATATGTGGTAGTAGCTTGTATTTGGTTTATACCTGATAAGCGTATTGAAAAAAAGGTTTTCCGTAAAGGAGATTTTGCTGAGGAGAAATGAAAAGCAGATTTATCACATTTTTCGGCAACGTCTGATCTGCTTTACCATACATCCTTTATTTTCACTCCCCGCCTTTTAGCGCCAGAAATCTCATCTTTTTCCAAAGCTAATGCGCCTGTAAAATCCTGACTTTTTTACCAAAAAATTTAAATTCAAAAAACAACAACTCGGCAGAAACTGCTGCGTATAATAGGTTAATTATTTACAAACCACTGACAATAATTTAATATTAACAACGTCTGATTTAAGGATTAATTAATGTTGATTTCATTATATGCATACAATAAACTATTACACTTGTACCATAAAGTTTAACCCCGGACTTTAAAGATGAAATTGACAATTACGATTATCCGCAGCATTAAAACGCTCCTTTTTGTCCCGCTCATTTTAACGCAGTTTTACTGCAAGGCACAATCCACCCCGCTCCTTAACGGTTTTGCGCATAACGATTATTGCCACAAACGCCCTTTGTATGATGCGTTGGATAACGGCTTTACCAATATTGAGGCGGACATCTTTTTAAAGAACAATAAACTCATCGTGGCGCACGTATTCCCTTACTTTAAAGGTAAGCGGACATTGGAGACACTTTACTTTAAGCCATTGGCCGAACGAATAGCAGAAAATAATGGCAAAGTATATTCGAACTATAACAAGCCGGTTATTTTGATGATCGATATCAAAACAAATGCAGGTAACACTTACGAAGCGCTTAAACCGCTGCTCGAAAAATACAGATCGATACTAACAAGCCTGGAGGATGGCAAGATCACCTATCGCGCTGTTACAGTGGTATTATCAGGACATAAGCCTTATGAACAGATCGGCACCGAAAAGGACAGGCTCGCTTTTATTGATGAGGATTTGCGCAAAGTGTCCCGCGATACCACTATGAGCAACATGTTCACGATGGCGAGTTGCAAATACTCAAGAATGTTAAAATGGGATGGTAAAGGCATATTCCCTGTTGCCGAGCGAAACAAGCTTTGCGCCTTTGTAGCCCTGGCTCACCGGATGGGCGAAAAAGTAAGACTTTGGGCATCGCCGGAAAAGAAAGTGGTGTGGGACGAGCTGCTACATTGTGGTGTCGACCTGATCAATACCGACAAGCTGGTAACCCTACGCAAATATCTAAACTCAAATACGGTCACACTGGCTAAGGTAGATTAATAGCATATTCAAACCTATTTTGAATACTAAATCTTCTTCACTTAATCAACCCAATCCAACAAAATCAACCAATTTATATTCAAAATAAATTGCGATTAGTAAATCCCTGCTAATCTTAGTTTTATTATTGTTCCTTACCTTCGGTGTAACATTTTTTTTGCAAAGTCGCCCATGGATTTTGCTTGTTTTATCACCTTTCGCTATGGATGATTTTATTGCCGCCAGGTCCCAGATGGCGTTATCGTTAGGGTTTCACATTATATTTTCATGCATTGGTATGGTGATGCCATTTTTTATGGCCATCGCTCATTTTTACTGGCTCAAAACCAAGGACCCCGTCTACAAAAACATCACCAAAGCATGGAGTAAGGGTGTAGCCATTTTTTTTGCAACGGGTGCGGTTTCGGGAACGGTATTATCCTTTGAATTGGGCTTACTCTGGCCCACTTTTATGAAGCACGCCGGACCAATTTTCGGCATGCCGTTCTCATTAGAAGGTACAGCATTTTTTATAGAGGCTATTGCGCTCGGGTTCTTCCTTTATGGATGGGAGCGCTTTAACCCCTGGTTCCATTGGGTTACAGGCGTTGTTGTGGGTGTCAGCGGTATTATATCGGGTATATTGGTGGTGGCAGCCAATAGCTGGATGAACAGTCCTGCAGGGTTTAATTATGTGAACGGGCAATATTTAAATATCGACCCGATGAAGGCAATGTTCAATGCAGCCTGGTTTGAACAGGCGCTGCACATGTCGATAGCGGCTTTTGCGGCCACAGGTTTTGCCGTGGCAGGTGTGCATGCGTTAATGATCATCAGGAGAAAGAATGTAAAGTTTCACTATATGTCTTTCCGCATTGCCATCGTGTTTGCTGCTGTTGCTGCCCTGGTACAGCCATTGAGCGGTGACATTTCGGCCAGGGATGTAGCCAAACGTCAGCCTGCGAAACTGGCTGCTATGGAGGCTCATTTTAAGACGGAAAAATCCTCGCCTTTAATTATCGGGGGAATTCCTGATACAAAAAACAAAGAAGTGAATTATGCGATCAAAATACCGGGGCTGCTGAGCTTTATGACCTACGATGATTTCAACGCTGAGGTGAAGGGGCTTGATCAGATACCCGAAAAAGATCAGCCGCCGGTAGCCATTACGCATTATGCCTTCCAGGTAATGGTGGGCTTAGGTGTGCTGATGATGGGTTTATCGCTGATCTATTTCATCGCCTTATTTAAAAAGAAGAAATGGTTCAGTGCGCCCTGGTTTCTAAAACTGTTTGTGGCTGCCACACCGCTCGGATTTATAGCCGTAGAAGCAGGCTGGACGGTTACCGAAGTTGGCCGCCAGCCCTGGATCATACAGGGTGTAATGCGGACCGCCGAGGCCGTGACGCCTATGCCGGGCATCAGTTATTCATTTTACTTGTTCACTGCTGTGTATATTTCATTGAGCATTATGGTAATTTTTATGTTGTACCGGCAGATAAAGATGGTACCGGAATTATACAGCAAAGACACTTTTTCACAAGAAACTGAGAATGTGCATTAATTTTTCAAGAGTGATAAAACTGCAATATATTAGTACAAACAATAAGTATATACCTAAACCAAAATCACAAAACACATGAAACGGATCGTTTGCTTAATTTTTATTCTTTGGACAGTTAGTTCCTGCACTCAAAATGGTGCATTTCCGGACAGCATAACCACAACAAAAACAAATAAGAGTGTAAGGATAAAAGGAACCAAGGTATTTATACAGCCGCAAGATGGATTTGAATATATCAAACAATCGGCAACTTATAAAAAGAACGGGAAAGCATATTTGCAGGTATTGGAAGCAAATACTTATGGTTTTTCAACCATAAAACCAAAACTTACAAGGCAGGCTTTAGAAGCAAATGGGGCAAAAGCAGGCGTAATAAAAGATGTAAACTTCAATCAATTTGAAGCAGTTTATGTCGAAGGTCCCGCTGATGCCCTTGCTGATCAGACAATGCTCGCATTATTTTTTGGTGACAATAACTTTGTAGTTATAATAAAAGGCGTTTATAAAACAGGAGATAATGAAAGCAAAAGAGAATTGCAGGCAATGATGAAATCGGTGTATTATGATGGTAAATTACAGATTGATCCTTTTGAGCTAGCGAATTTTGAATTTGATCATTCAATTACAAACTTCCAGTATGCAATGACGGCTTCTAATTTCTACAGGTATACTGAAAATGGAAAGAAAGATTCGGAAAATGAAACTGCAAACGCGTTTGAAATAGGATCGTTTGGTAAAATGAAAGACGAAACCGCTTACAATGCTATGCAAAAGCTAATATCAAATTATGCAACAAAGATTGAGTTTGACAATAAAACCATTACGAAAACTACAATAAATGGGTACCACTCATTTGTCCTGGAGTCAAAAATGACGTACCAATATAAAGAAGGAGTCATCTATGCAGTATACATATTAATGGATAGCAAGACCGTAGTATTTATAGGAAGCGCTTATAACGATACTGCTAACTATTTAGCAAAATTTGAGAAAACGGTTCAGACAATAACAGATAAGTAAAGAATATAATGTTATACGTAGTCATAGTTTATTTATGGGTTGCCCTTTTACTCTACCTACTGCTTGGCGGAGCTGATTTCGGCGCGGGCATTATCGAATTGTTTACTACCAAAGATAACAAAGCAAAAACCCGCAAGATCAGTTACGAGGCTATTGGCCCTGTGTGGGAAGCTAATCACATGTGGCTCATTATCGCCATCGTGATCCTGTTTGTGGGGTTCCCTGCTATTTATTCAACCATGTCGGTACACCTGCATATTCCGCTGGTGGTTATGCTGCTGGGAATTATAGCACGGGGAACAGCTTTTGCATTCAGGAATTATGATGCGGTGACTGATAGTATGCAGAAGGTGTATAACAAGATATTCGTTTACTCCAGCTTTATTACGCCCTTGTTTTTGGGTATTATAGCTGGCAGTGCTGTTTCCGGGCGGATCGATGTGCATGCTGATACTTTCCTGTCGGCCTATATATTTAGCTGGCTCAATTTGTTTTCAGTTGCCATCGGCTTATTTACAGTGTCTTTATGCGGTTTTATTGCGGCGATTTTCCTGATAGGCGAAGCAAAAAATGACGGGTTTGAAAGGAAGCGGTTTGTACGCAAGGCTTTGCAAATGAATATCGCGGCGGTTATATCCGGCGGATTAGTTTTTATCTCGGCCATATCAGACGGGATTCCTTTGGTACAGTGGGTTTTTGGTAATGCTGTAGGTATCACAGCAGTTTCGGCAGCTTCCATCTCACTCATCATTCTGTGGTACCTTATCTACAAAGGCAGGTCGAAGCGTTTGCGGTTACTGGCCGGGTTCCAGATCACTATGATATTACTGACCACCACCTATAAGCATTACCCCAATATCGTGATCCTGAAAAATGGCGGCTATCTTTCGCTCATCGAAAACAGGGGTGCCGATAAAACCATCGAAGCATTAGCAATCGCCCTGCTCATCGGCAGCCTATTTATATTACCTGCTTTGGTTTATTTGATCTATAGTTTTCAGAAAAGGGATGTTGGGGAGGCTCATTAATCACCGCAGCAATTAAAAAAGATCCCCTTTCCTGAACGGCAATTTGAAGTAACTCAGCCAAAGGTTCAGTCTGCGCCTCCATTTATTCTGAATGACCCCGGTAAAACGATCATGATCCAGCTCTACTTTGATTAAGCCGGTTGTGCGCGATCCTGGTTTGGTAACGGGTCTTTTTTCGATGACCAGCATGCTATCATAATAATGAAGCGAATTTACCGATGTGGTAAATGAATCAACCTTTAATGACTTCTCCTCGGAATGATAAGCATTTAACCGGTCTATAAAATCCTTAGAATATTCTATAAAAGTACCCCTTCTCCTATGTCCACCGCCATATCGCATCCAATAAGAAGTATGCAGGTCCTCGCACAGGTAAACCCCATCAGGTTTGATATAGTTAAACAACTCTTCAAAAGACACGATCTGCTGCAACATAGTGTGCCCGCCATCATCGATCAGGATATCAATGGGCGGTATTTCACTGATGGCTCTTTTCAGGAACTCCCTGTCCGACTGCGAGCCTATAAATACCTTGGTGTTTTCATCTTCGTGTTGCTTACAATTAGGATTGATGTCTATTCCGTAAATTTTTGCCTTTTCGCCAAAATAGCTTCGCCACATTTGCAAGCTGCCGCCGTAGTAAGTGCCTATCTCCAGCAAAACAATTTCTTTGCCACGATATTTGCTGAAATGCCTGTCATACACCTCAAAATAATGTTCCCATTTATCAATGATTTTGCCGGTATTATTGTTAAAATACTTTTCCAGATCGTTCATTTACCTGCTTAGGTTTTATAAAATTTGCAAGATACGCCCGGGGTCTGACGGCTTAATTCGGTTTTGCCAAATTAAACATTATAAGCTATTACTTTTCTGTGCCGAAAGAATTAATTCTATTCAAAATAAAATCATTGTTAGCAGACAGTTCAGGACAGTTTATACAATCTGTTTTCCTTAGATTTGGTATCATCGTAACAAAGCATGTTGCGGTTGACACCTAAATAATAAGATTTTATGAAATTTCTCTGCTCCTTAATTGCCCTGCAACTATTGGCTTCGCTTTGTTATGCACAAGTAAAAGTTGATGGCCTGCTATGCGAAAACCGCACTAACCCATTAGGCATGGATGTCACTACGCCACGCTTTAGCTGGAAACTCGTCAGCGACAAACGGAATATAATGCAAACTGCATATCGTGTGGAGGTAAGTGAAAGCCCTTCATTTCGGGGTCATGTTTGGGATTCTGAGAAGATAAAGTCTGATTCATCAGTATTTGTTACTTATAAAGGGCAGGCGCTGCAATCGGGCAAAAAATACTTCTGGCGCGTACAGGTTTGGGACAATGCAGGTAAATCGTCGGGATGGAGCACGACGGCCTGGTGGCAGACAGCTTTGTTCCACGAATCGGACTGGAAAGCGCAATGGATAACACCTGGTTTTGCAGAAGACACTACTAACAGGCCGAGCCCTTTGATGCGTAAGCAGTTTGCTGTAAGCAAGAAAATAAAATCGGCAGTGGCTTATATTACTGCGCATGGATTGTATGAGGCCAATATCAACGGCAAACGGGTAGGCGATGCTTATTTAACCCCCGGGTGGACAAGCTACAAGAACCGCCTGCAGTATCAAACCTATGACGTAACCGATCTATTAAAGGAAGGCAATAATGCTATCGGCGTAATGCTGGGTAACGGCTGGTACAGGGGTATCATTGGTTTCAGCAACAAGAAGAACGTCTACGGAAAAGATATCGCGTTGCTGATGCAGGTCAATATTACTTATGAGGATGGCACAACAGGGGTAATAACTTCTGATAATAGCTGGAAGTCGTCGACAGGCGAGGTGCTTTACTCGGAGATATATAATGGTGAAACGATCGATCATAATAAAGATCAGCCGGGATGGACTATGACAGGGTTTAATGACTCGGAGTGGAGCGGCGTACAAGTGCAGGATTATCCCAAAAACATACTTCTTGCCACTTATAATGAGATGGTGAAAAAGCACGAGACCTTTAAACCCCTACGCATCTTCAAAACGCCAAAGAGTGAACAAGTGATAGATTTTGGCCAGAACCTGGTGGGTTGGGTTGTTTTAAAAGTAAAAGGTAAATCGGGCGATAAGATCACTGTATCACATGCCGAGGTGCTGGATAAATTAGGAAACTTTTATACCGAGAACCTTCGCGCTGCCAAAGCGCAGGATACTTATATTTTAAAAGGTGGCGATGAGGAGATATTCGAACCGCATTTTACTTTTCATGGGTTCCAGTTTATACGGATAGAGGGGTATCCGGGAGATATTATTAAGCCGGAGGATATAACCGCAGTTGCCATGTATTCGGACATGAAGCCGACTGGGACTTTTGTCACATCTAATCCGTTGATCAACCAGTTGCAGCATAATATTCAATGGGGACAGAAGGGTAATTTCCTGGATGTACCTACCGATTGCCCGCAGCGTGATGAACGTCTGGGCTGGACAGGCGATGCACAGGTATTTTCGCGTACGGCTACGTTTAATATGAATGTGAACGACTTTTTTGCCAAATGGCTGCGTGATGTGGCTGCGGATCAGTCGCCGGCCGGGGTGGTGCCGTTTGTGGTGCCAAATTGCCTTGGCTTTTCCCAGGGCAGCACCGGCTGGGCCGATGTGTCTACCGTGATCCCATGGAACATGTATTTGGCTTACGGCGACAAACGCATACTGGCAACCCAATACAGCAGCATGAAGGCCTGGGTGGACTACATGCAGCATCAAAGTAAAAACGACCTGTGGAATACCGGCTTCCACTTTGGCGACTGGCTATTTTATAGCGTCGATGACGACACCGACGGGTCATCGGCTATTACGGATAAATTTTATATTGCGCAGTGTTTTTATGCTTACTCTACTCAATTGCTGATCAACGCGGCGACCGTGCTAAACAAACAGGATGATATCACCTATTATACCGGCTTGTTGAAGAAAATTAAAGATGCCTTTTACAAGGAATACGTAACACCGAACGGCAGACTGGTATCGGGTACGCAAACGGCTTATACGCTGGCGCTTAATTTTGATATGCTGCCCGAATCATTACGTGATCAGGCAGCTACACGGTTGGTGGAAAACATACATGCCTATGGTGATCACCTGACGACCGGCTTTTTGGGCACGCCTTACCTGTGTCATGTGCTGACACGTTTTGGTAAGGATAATATGGCTTACCGCCTGCTATTACAGGATACCTATCCATCCTGGCTGTACCCCGTAAAAATGGGTGCTACCACTATATGGGAACGCTGGGATGGTATTAAACCTGATAAAACCTTTGAGGCTGTGAGCATGAACTCCTTTAACCATTACGCCTATGGCGCCATTGGCGACTGGATGTACCGCGTAATGGCCGGTATGGATACGTACACCGATGGCCCTGGCTATAAGCATATCAAAATAATGCCGCACCCGGGTGGTGGTTTTACCAGTGCAACTGCTGATCTGCAAACATATTATGGCAATGTCACCTCGGGCTGGGAAGTGAAGGACGGCAAAACCTATTATAACATCCAGGTGCCTGCCAATACCAAAGCGGATATATTCTTACCGGCCAAACAGGCGGATGATATTACCGAAGAGGATAAACCTTTGGCAACTGACAAGGGATTGACTGTTGGCACATACCAGGATGGTTATATAGGGATAAGCGTGGGTTCGGGGAACTATCATTTTGCGGTGATTAACCCGGTAGTGGCAGCACCGGCAGGTAATTCGAAGTAGACCTGCTCATTTGATAAGGGTAATGCTAATCCCCTTCCGCAAAGTATTATGAATCTCAGCGATCTGATCGACATAGTTGATCAGATCGTTGATCTCTTGCTGTGAGGCATCGGCAGTTACATGGGCTTTGTATTGAAAATTTGAACCGGGCTCACCTTCGGCGCCAAAATCGCCCGTAACTTCAACCTCTACGGCTGAAACAGGAATCTTCCTTTTATCTGCTTCGCGGTAAATATCATTGCAAAAACAGGTGGCCAGAGAAAGCATCAACAGTTCGCCGCCATTTACAGACGACCCGTAGCCTGCGGCTTTTACCGCGATCTGCATTTCTTTTGCGGTATCGTTGGTTTGTACGATTACCTCATGCCGATTGAATGCGCTTTTTATGATTGCTGAGATTTTCATCGTTTTTTGGTTTTATTTCTTTTTCTCCCTTCGATAAACGATATTTGTAGCCAGTAATTAAATAATAAATATACCCTAACCTTTTCACATGAAAAAACCACTACTTATTGCCTTAAGTTGCCTCGCCCTATTTTCGGGATGTAAAAAGAGCGATGCGGTAAAACCAGTCGATCATCTGGCCAATATTCAGTCAAACATTTTGGGAACGTGGCATTACCAGTCTCTTAGCATTGGTTATTATGTAAACGGAGCAACTGATGTTTATGATAATATAGCTTCCCCGTCAGCTTTGCAAACGGCTCCATATTTTACTTTTTCCAGCGGTAACGTTGGTTCATACGTTAATGCATCAGATAATACACAAACCAAGCAGTTTTCGTACGCTATCACGTCTACAAATGGTGCCGACAGTTTAATTTGTACCGGGGGCTTAAACATAAGGTTCGCCATCAGTTCCATCAGTAATACACAATTGTCTATAAGCGCCTCAAATAAGGAAACTGATGTTTTCCACGACCGAGCAGGTAACGAGGTCATCACTGATCTGGCCAAGATAGTTGCCACTCTTTCAAAGCAGCAATAAAAAATCAGCGCCACAGGTAAAACACATTTATCTAAGGCGCTGTTTTTGGCTACGTTCAGGTTAAAGGGAAAACACCTTCGAATAAAACGGTGCCTCGCTCCCCCAATCTTTAAATGTGGACTGCATTTTGTTTCTAAAGGCCTGGCCTTCCATTTGCTTGCCCTTTTTAGGTGGAACAAGTGCATTTGGGGCAAGTGTCATATCCGTTACTTTTGTGGCGGACCAGGCTATGTTTTCGTGTGGCAAGGCAACCTGTAAGATCATTCCCGGTAGCCCGTTGAATGATTCCGGTCCGCCAGAAACGGGGATGTCAGTGGTATAAAATGCAACCACATAGATCGAGTCCATCATAATGGCATTTGCCCGGCGGCAATTGTAGCCTGCTATCTCGCGCGTTTCATCGGTTATTTTCCATTTCATCTTCCGGGTGCTATCTTTCACAAGGAAAAGCTCATCAAAAACCTTCTTTTGGAAAACGCCAACTTTGTTATCCAGGTCGCTATAGATGGTATTGTTTTGAGTAGCTATAGGACTACCGCTAAAGTAACCACCGGCTGCAGCCGTCTCTTCTTCAACGGGCGTAAACAGCGTTTTATTATTTGAAAAAGACAGGGTGCTTTTTGATGTTTTAAACTGGGGCTGGGATTTTTTGTACGCTTCCAGCATAGGCGTTAACCAAGCCTCATTATCCTTGTTGATTATCTTGGGAATGATTGCAAACATGTTCACTTTGCGCTCGAAATCAATGGTGCCCGATGTGGTGAAATGCGCATGCTGCGCAAATAATTTGCTGCTTAAAAGCAACAGGCAAATAAAAGATATAGCTATTTTCTTCATAAGGTTATTTTTTAGCAGCTCCCCCAGCCATTTTAGTAAACTCATAATCAATTGTAAGCATGAAATATCGTTTGATGGTGGTGTAACTGTTCTGTATGATCATGTTGGAATTAGCTGTTCTGCTGAAGCCAACATTCTGGTTCAGCAAATCATTACCCCAGATGGTAAATTTTAAATTATCGTTTTTCAGGAATGTTTTGACGATAGAAGCATTAATAATTTCTTTGCTAAAATCTGTATTAAATGATTGTGTTTTGGCTGTGTACTCGTAGTTATTATCTACGCCGATACGGAATTTACCCGGCAGGTAAACCGCTAAGCCGCCATCAGCCCTGAAGCCACTGCCATTATTGTTGATATTTGGTTGTAAGGATGACTTACTAATCGTATAAGTAGGGCCTCCTGAAACATAAAGTTCAATTTTTTTCTCTTTGTATTTATTAAAATTGACGCGCGGATTGAAGGTGTAACTTTGAGTCCTGTTCAGGGCGCCGTTCACCAGGTTATAGTAAGTATTACCGTTAGCGTTCATGCCAATTCCCATGTTCATATCCAGTTTTTCTATCTTTTTATCAAAATTACCCCAAAGGCCAAAGTTTGAGGTCCGTTTTCCCGGCAGGTTGGAATACTGGCTAACACTCCCTCCATTGGGGGCGTAGGTAATATCGCTTACGATAGGATTGGTGGTATAGGAGTAATTTCCGGACAGGTAGATATACTGGCTCGATACTACTTTAAATGAATTGTACCATAGGTTGAAATTGTTGGTGAATGAGGGCTTTAAGCCGGGATTACCAACAATGATGTTAAGCTGGTCGTTGTTGTTTCTTATAGGCTGCAGCTGGTCTAAGGTAGGTAGTGTCGTATTTCCGCGGTAGTTTATATTAAATGATTTTTGCTGTGAAAAACGGTATTGAAAGTTGGCCTGTGGCATCCAGTCTGTAAAATCCCTGGTCAGCACATCGCCGGTGTATTCATCTGTCTGCCGAAGGCGAACATCACCAACTTTAGTACCGAAATTGATGATCGTCTTTCCTTTCTTGAAATTAAATATGGCACCGCCAATGTTAGATAAACTGTTCAGCTTATAATTGCTGCTAAAGGTATCATTAAGCATATTATAATTACCGGGGCTTGACTGATCAAACGTTCTCCTGTCGGCTGTGCCGTTATTTACATTAACCCCATAGTTAAGCGAAACAGCTAAAGTTTTTGAAAGCGGCTCGGTATAGGTAAGATTGGTAGTTAAAACAGAGCTTTTTAAATTATTGGTTTTATACTGATCTACTATGTCAGGCTTGGTGCCCGTCGTATCCACACTTTTATAATAATAAATCTTTGAATTTAAATACCCTTTAGCTTCGCTCTGATTATAAGCTTCTGCTATATTAAATGAGAGCGTGCGGCGTGGTTTTTTGAATTTGTGGGTATAAAAAGCACTTGCATTAAATATCTTTTGATCCACATTGTTGGTGATGTCCCTGGTACTTTTATTTATAAGTGTATCGTTGCGGGTTTCAAATGCGCTATAATTATCCCTTGTATTTGTATTTTTTGAAGTACCGTCAACAGCTATTTTCAGGTTTGAGCTGGTATCCAATTTTACATTGTAAGTAACATCCAGCTTTTGCCTGAACATGTAATTATGAAATTTCTGTGCAGAGTTGTTGACCAATACCGTATCAGGCAGGTTGTTTTGGGTAATGTTGTTGTTACTTCCATCAACCGTAAGCGAACCGATTTTATAATTGGTATTAAGTGATTCCTTGTCACTGTTCCATTTGGTATCGTAATGCACCCCACCGGTACGGGCTATTGGCAGGCCCTGGCCGTTGTACTGCCCATTGAAGGAATCGAGATCATCCCCGTTACCTCCGAAAAAGAAAATTGAACCGCTATCGTCTGATTGCAAACCGTTCCCTGTACCATATTTCTGGTTATCTTCCCACCCCAGGCCTGTTTTACCATTATTACCAATTGTGCCGAAAACGGAGAGTTTTTGTTTGGCTTTAAACGCATTGAATAATAACTGCCCCTGGTAAATATTCCCAGTACCATCGCCTGCTTCTGCTTTGCCAAACATGCCGTTCTTTTTATCAGCCTTTAGCTTGATATTGAGGGTTTTTTCTTTCTTGCCGTCATCGATTCCGGTAAAGGCCGCCTGGTCGCTTTTCTTATCATATAGCTGCACCTTATCCACCATATCGGCACGGATGTTTTTGGTGACGAGCGTAGGATCATCACCAAAAAACTCTTCACCGTCAACCAGCACTTTATTTACTGTTTGGCCCTGCGCAGTGATCTTGCCATCCTTATCCACCTGTATACCGGGCAGCTGCTTTAGCAGGTCCTCTACCTTAGCATTGGGTTGTATCTTGTAGGCCGCGGCATTAAACTCGGTAGTGTCACCTTTTATTTTGATGGCTGCAGCTGTGCCTTTGATGATCACCTCGTGTAACAGGCGCGACTTGAGGTCCAGGTGGATGTTACCGAAATTAAAAGTCTGTTTAGCCGAATCCAGGCTGAAATGATCTACATAATCCGCATAATCAGGGTAGGATAATAATACAATGAATTTCCCGGGTTTTAACCCGCTAATAGCAAAAGAGCCATCTTCAGCGGCACGGGTAAAAGTAACCATTGTTGAGTCCTTCGCATTCAGCACAGCTACTGATGTATTGCGCAGCTTAGTGTGTTCGACGCTATCGCTGACGATACCTTTTACTGAATAATTATTTTGGCCAAATACTGAGGCGGAAAAAAGAAATAAAAAAAGGCTAAGTAGAATTGTGGACTTCATAAGGTACGATTAGGAAGCCCTAAGATATAACTAATTGATTAGTAAAGAAATCTCGTGTGTGTTAAATTATGTTAATAATTGTTAAATGAATGATGGAGAGTATTTTAATTGCGATGTGATTTTCTATCAATAGCCAGTTTTTCTGATCATTCCCAACATCGGAGTTTGCAAACGCGATAAATCGTTTTAAAAAACAGGTAAACACAACTTTCTTAAAAAAACCTATTTTAGTACTGAAATTGGCAGGCGGATAGTGCGGGCCGATTAAAGTGTTTACCTTGATGTTAAAAACCAATAAGGCTTTATTTTTCAATCTATACAAAACAGTATTTCTTTTTATCCTTACGCTCCATGTTTTTGATGGCAAAGCGCAGGGCCTGCTTTTTAATTCGAACGATAGTTTACTGACCAAACGCACCTCGCTGCACGTGTTCAGTGCTGAGGTGCCCGAGTTTAAGGAACACCTGTTTATCAACTTCGACATCTCTCTTTGGGACAATGCGCACCTGGGCTATGTATTTAACCTTGCTGAAAAAGATAATTCGTATAGCCTGAGTTACCTGTATATGAACGGGGCGGGTTCCCTGAATTTTAATATCGACAGGCAAAGCAATAAGATACAGATACCGCTGGATGCCTCCATGCTGAAAAAAGGCAAATGGATCAAAGTGCGGATTGACATGGACCTGAAGAATGATAAAGTAGCCCTGTTTATCGACAATAAACTTTTCCAGGCCGCTGAAATGGGTTTTAAAGAAACCATGCAGGGCAACCTGATTTTTGGCAAAAACCAGTTTTATACCGAGGTGCCCAATATGGCCATTAAAAACCTTTCGGTGGGCGATGGCAGTAAAACTTACATGTTCCCGCTGGATGAATGGAAAGGAACGCAGGTGCATGACCAGGAGGGCGAGGTTACCGGTATGGTGGAGAACCCGGTGTGGCTGATCAATGAGTCGTATTTCTGGAAGCCGGTTTACCTGCAATCGTTCAGAGAGGTAGCGGGGTTAAATTTTAATACGATCAACCAGAACCTGTTTATTTTTAAAAAGGACTCGCTAATCAACTTTGATTCGGAGTCAAAGCGGGCGACAGCTACGCCCTATCAGAATAAATTACCTGTACCGATGGTACTGGGCAAGAGTATCTTCAACGCCAGGGAGAACAAGTGCTACCTCTACGAATTGTTTGACATCCCCAAAGGAATGCCCAGCGTGGCTGTCCTCAACATGGACAACAACAATTTGAAATGGGAAACCATTGGCAAAATCATATTACCGCAGCAAAGACATCACCACAATATTTTTTACAACCTGCAGCAGGATAGTATTTATATGTTCGGGGGGTACGGGCAGTATAGTTACTACAATAAATTTTTGAAGTATGACCCGGGGAAAGACGCATGGGAAGTGGTTCCTTTTAAAGGGGATAACATTACCCCGCGGTTTTTTGCAGCTTCGGGCAGCTCTGATAATAGTGACGAGATATTGATCTTCGGGGGGTATGGGAATGAATCGGGAAACCAGGTAGTGGGTGGCAAGCAATTTTATGATCTGTACCGCATCAACCTAAAAACCCATACTGTAAAAAAGGCCTGGAGCATCCGTCCGCAAGGGAAGGATGTATTTGTGCCGGCCAATAACCTCATCCTATCTCCCGATAAAAAATATTTCTACGCCTTATGCTACCCGCACGAGATAGCGAAGACGGAACTGCGGTTGTATAAATTCTCTATCAAAGATGGCTCGTACGAGGTGGTGAGCGCGCCGATACCGGTTACTTCCGAGCGGATTGAATCGGATATTAACCTGTTTTTTAACCATAAAACGAATGAGTTTTTCTGCACGGTGCAGGAGTTTACCGACAGGATCAATTCATCTATCAAAATTTATTCGCTGCTGGCGCCGCCGGTGAGCAATGAGGTTTATTTAAAGTCACTTAACCCTACGCAGAAGTCGCCGCACTTTTTGGTTTATGTTGGGGCGACGGTAGCTGTGGTGGTATTGATAGTTATGGGGTTGATCTTTTTATACAAAAGAAAAATCACAAGTGAAACCGTGGAAACGGAAGAAGGGCCCGCCCTTCCATCAGTTGGAAAAACGGAGGTTACCAAAAAGAAGAACGCCGTTTATTTACTGGGCGAGTTTTTGGTGCATAACAAGAATGGCAAGGACATCACCTACCTGTTCAGTCCGAAAATAAAGCAGTTGTTTATTTTGATTTTGGTGAACAGCCGAGGGCATGGGGGTATCACTTCTAAAAGGATATCATCGACCTTGTGGCCGGATAAGGATGTGGCTAAAACCAAAAATATCAAAGGCGTTACGTTTAACCACCTGAGGAGCATTATCAGCGATCTGAACGGTATTGAGCTAACCTTTCAGAATGATAATTACCTGTTCAAGGTGGATGAGGGCTTCTTTTGCGATTACTTTTTTGTAGCCGATATTACCCGTGAGAACCACGATGAGGAAAAGATTTTAGAGTATTTCGACCTGGTATCGAGGGGGAAACTTTTATGGGATATGGCTGATCAGTGGCTGGATGATTTTAAGAACGCTTACGAGGAGCAACTGATCAATACGCTGCAACCGGTACTTAAGCGCCACTACGAGGCCGGCGACCTGCGCCTGGTGCCAGATCTTGCCAAACTGATACTGGATATGGAACCGTTTAATGATACGGCGTTGAAATACCAGCTAAAGAGTCTGCGGAAATTGAAGGGGATCGAGTATGCACGGAAGGTGTATGATCAGTTTGTTGGGGAGTACAGGCGGTCGTTTGGGACGGAGTATCATAGTAGTTTTGAGAGGGTGATTCAATAGGGTATTTTGGGGGCAAGAGATATGCAGGGTTCATTCAATGTTCTGGCCGCTCAATTGCCGCTGGGCTGTTACTTTGTCTTGATACAAAGTAACCAAAAATCAAGTCAACAGACACTTGCTTCTTTGCCGCACAGGGCCTTTGCCCTGCAAATCAGGCAGAACCTGGGGCCGGAGTATTTTGCCCCGCTATTCGCACCCGCAGTCCAAGCTTCAGCAAAATCCTAATGCCCCGCAACCGCACAGGCCACCATCGTTCTGCCTGATTTCACCCGAAGCTGGTCTGCTGACGTGGAAACATTATTTATGCAGTCACATTAAATATAACCTGAAACGAAAGCGGGTAAAGGCCTGACAGAAAAGCGGGCCACGCGGTGGCGTGAATGACGGTTTAGCCTTTGCAATGTGCGCAGCACGGAAAAGGCGTAAAGAACCGGCAGAGCGGGTGGAAGCTTTTTTCTGTCTTGATGTTATTCGCAATTGTTTGTTTTTTTACGGTGCTCATGAGCTCGCTGCGCTTCGGTTTTGGTTACTTTTCTATCAAGAGAAAAGTAACTAGGCCCCAGCGGCCATAAGCTGAACGGAATATTAATTGAACCCCTACACCCCTCTGTCACCCCCACGTTAAATAACACCCTTACAAATTGCTAACCCGAACCGGCTAACTACCTTTGTATCATGGATCAAATACAGATATTGGTTATTGGCCGGAACCCAGATATTGTGCAGACCGTGGTTCGCCTTGTTAATAATAACCCGGCATGGAACGCCAGTCATGCGCTGACGGATGATGCGGCGGTAGCCCTTTTCGAAAGTCAGCCGTTTGATTTGGTGTTGTTGGGCGGGGGTATTGAGCCGGAATCCGATGCTTTACTGCGCCAGGCGTTTACTGCGCATAATCCCGATATCACCATTATACAGCACTATGGCGGGGGCAGCGGGTTGCTGGCTACGGAGATTAATATGGCGTTGGCGGGGCAGTAGTGAGTGGTGAGCTTTTTTGTTATAAATTATGTCATTTCGAACCTGCATGAAGCGCGGGTAGTGAATAGGGGCAGCGTGAGAAACCTTATACATTATACAGGGCGAACTATTACAGTCGTATAAGTTTTCTCCTCGCGCCCTCGTTGTCCCCTAGCTGCTCGTTCGAAATGACATGTCGATAAGGGAAATTTTGATGCTCTCCCACCTTTAACGATTGCCGAAATAATCTTCTGTAGATGCTACCAAATCCAGCAGTTCCAGTTTGGGTTCTTGTTCGAGGTTGCTGGCCCAGAGGTCGTCGCTGAATTTTTGGAATGACTTTAGGGCCGTCAGCAACTGGTGATCTTCTTCGGTGGCGAACTGGTCGAAGTGCATAAATGTTTTGCCGTCGGGGAGCAGCCAGCAGCCGTATTTTATGCCGGGGTGATTGAGTTCTTTCAGTTCGCGCACTATGGCGGCTATGTTTGCCTGGTTTAGGGGCGCAAATTGCGGCGTGGTGGTATATTGTACTCTTACTATTTTCATGATGTTTTGGTCAATGGTCGATTGTCCATGGTCGATGGATTTTTTCTATGGTCTATTGACTATGGACTATCGACTCTCAAAGATAGTTGAACTACCGCAAGCCCGAAACCCACAAACGGGACATCTTGCAGGGTGTTTTGCGACAGGGTGGCGCGTGGGGGTTGGCGCATGGCGGGTGCGGCTGACGTGGGGTGGCATTCGTGCCACTTCTGTTTTTTATAGATTATGCTTATATTTGGTATATCATTCCAATCAATTAATGAGTTCAAAGGAATTTAGTTATAAAGATTAAAGAGAGGCTTTATGAGAATAACTATTGAAATAGATAGCAAGAGTGAGATGGAAAAGCTATCTGCTTTGCTCAAAACATTTAAAATAAATACAGTTAAGATAATATCTTCTGATGACAGCCCTATGCCTGTAATAAAAGGAGACAAAAAAATTGACCCTAAAAGTTTATTTGGAATTTGGGCCGAAAAGCCACGCTCGTTAGAAAACATCCGCAAAGCCGCCTGGCAACGAAACCATATTGGATAATGGTTTTATGTGATACGAATATCTTTATTCATGCCTTTAACGGGAGGCAGGATACCATTGACAAACTACAAGAAATCGGGTTGGAGCAGGTTGCGCTTTCTGTTATTACTGTGATGGAACTTTACCAGGGCATGAGTAATAAAGTTGAATTGGCGCAATTAAAAAGAAAGATCAGGTATTATGATGTAATTGAGATGGATACCGCTATTTCAAAACTGGCAACAACCCTGGTGGAAAAATTCAAATTAAGTCATGGCCTTCAAATACCCGATGCAATTATTGGGGCCACTGCCGTTATTCACCAAATTCCGTTTTATACCTACAATACCAAAGACTTCGACTTTATACCTGGCATTAAGCTAATTTAAATTCAAAATACTTTTAATGAGACGATAGATGGATGGTCAATGGTCCATTGTTTTTTTGTTGTACGACGGCCTGACTTTTAAAGTGGTCAAATTCGACCACTTTAAAAGCTGGATTGTTGATTTGTTCCCATGTGCCTAAAAACTCAATAGTGTACCTGTTCCTCAGCCAATTTTTTATAATATCAGCGGCGCGGCTTGCTCCTTCTTTGCCATTTGCCATATCAGTAAGACAAATAAAGTCATCCTCCAGGTGCGAAGTGATATTTATCTGAATATTCTGAACTGTAATTTTATTACTCTTCATCGGTTTAAATTTCATTACCGGATTTTATGGCCTTTCAGCTAATTTCTGTATTGCATTTGTAGACTCTATCCACTTCGTTGGAGAAAGCACGAACGAGTTGCTGCCAGCCTGATACATAAAGGAGTCGAATTCGACCCCTTTGAAATCCGGATTGTGTATCTTTTCCCACAAGCCCAAAAACTCAATAGTATTCCGGTTTCGCATCCAATTTTTTACAACATCTTTTGGTTCAATAGCATTTTTAAATCTTGCTATGTCAGTTATCGAAACATAATCTTCATTCCCTTTAGAAAAGAGAATAATCTCAGTTCCTTTTACATTGATCGTTGTATTCTTTGCCATAATTGAGTGTGACAAGGGTTTAGAATTTAAATATAGTTAATGGCTTTTAAAGGTTACGAATTCGTTACCTTTAAAATCGGGCTTATTCATTCCCCCCAAATTCCAATAAATTCAAGTGTGTTGGGTTGTACGTTTTTCAATAGCGGTTTAACGTATGACGTAAAACGTATTACGTATAACCTTTCTACTCTGAAAGCAATGCCGGTGGCGCTAATTTAACTGTTTAATTATTGATCGGAAATTTTCTAATCCGGCTTCCAAATTTTCAAGAATATCTTGTGCCAATACATCCGGATCGGGCAGGTTGTCCAGATCGGCCAGGGACTTATCTTTTAACCAGGTAATATCTAAACTTGCTTTGTCGCGATTGATGATCTCGTGGTAGCTGAACTTCCTCCAGCGACCTTCGGGATTGGTTTCGGGGTGATAGGTTTCTTTGCGTTTATGCCGGTTTTCGGGATTGTAGCAAGTGATGAAGTCCTGCAGATCGTCGAATTTCAGCGGGTTCTTTTTTAGGGTATGATGGATATTGGTACGGTAATCATAGTACCACACTTCTTTTGTCCACGGGTCTTTTGAGGATGGTTTGGCATCAAAGAAAACCACGTTGGCTTTTACGCCATTGGCATAAAATATGCCTGTGGGCAAACGCAGAATAGTATGCAGGTCGGTAGTTTCCAATAGTTTTTTGCGGACTAGCTCCCCTGCCCCGCCTTCAAATAAAACGTTATCCGGTAATACCACTGCTGCCATGCCGGTTGTTTTGAGCATGGTGCGGATATGCTGCACAAAGTTGAGCTGCTTGTTGCTGGTGGTGGCGAAGAAGTCCTGGCGGTTATAGGTGAGGTCTTCTTTTTCCTGTTCGCCTTCTTCGTTGGTAAAGGTCTGACTGCTTTTTTTACCGAACGGCGGATTGGCCAGCACGTAATCGTAAGTAGTAGCACTTTGCGCAATTAAGGCATCTGCCGGTGAAATATTATTATCGCTATCAATATCTCCAATGTTGTGCAGGAAAAGGTTCATCAAAGCGAGGCGACGCGTACCAGCTACAATCTCGTTGCCGAAGAAAGTATGGTATTTTAAAAATACGTTCTGCTCTCGGTCCAGTTTGTGTTTATCGGCTATGTAATCATAAGCAGCCAAAAAGAAACCACCCGTACCGCAGGCTGGGTCGGCAATGGTTTTATTGGGTTGGGGGCGAACGCAGGCTACCATAGCCTTAATTAAAGCCCTTGGTGTGAAATACTGCCCGGCTCCGCTCTTGGTATCCTCGGCATTCTTTTCGAGCAAGCCCTCATAGATATCACCTTTTACATCGGTGCCCATCATGATCCAGTTTTCACGGTCTATCAGGTCAACCAGTTTATACAGTTTGGCAGGGTCCTGTATCTTGTTCTGGCTTTTGGTGAATATCTGGCCCAGTACGCCTTTTTGTGTACCCAGGGTGCGCAGTAATTCAGTATAGTGACCTTCTAACTCGGCACCGCGCAAGGCAGTTAGACTTTCCCAGTTGTATTCGTTGGGTATAGGCAGTTTTCGGTTGTAAGGCGGCTTACCGTACTCATCCGCCATTTTTAAGAAAAGCAAATAAGTAAGCTGCTCCAGGTAATCCCCATAACTTACGCCATCATCGCGCAGGGTATTACAGAAAGACCAGACTTTGGATATGATTGCGGAGGACGTCATTTATTATAGATAATATGTTTTATTTCAATTTTTTAATAATACTATTCAAAAAACCGTAGTATGATTTATCCCATTCCAATTGCTCTTTAAAATACATTCTGATTTTGTCAGAACCTAAATAATACCCAATACCATTTAGCCATGAGTACCAAACAATTTTAGGTATTCTTCCTTTTTTGAACCAATAGTACTCCTCCGCACATAAGTTAAGGTAATCTTGAACTATTTCTTCTGCGCTTTTCTTTTCGGGTTGTTGACCAACAACAATAGCGTTTAAATCACTATTTAGGTCGTTAAATCTTTTGTTAAATGACTCGAATAAGGATTTAAATATTAAGTCCTTATCAATCCAATATTTAATTAAGCCATAGTATATTGTCGCAATTGCGGCAGATGTCGTTATTAGTGACCCATAACTAACTGTTGTATTCTTAATGGATAAAACAATCAAAAAAACAAATAATACGAACACGCATATTGTAGCGATTTTAAATCGATTATTATCCAAGAAATCATCTATTTTATGAAACTTCATAGTCTAAAAGACTTTAGAAAAAAACTTTAGAAATTATTGCGGATGATGTCATATACTAAATTGCTTGTCTAAATGCTGAAATATATTTATCGATGTAAAATTGCTTTGAGGCAGCTTTATATTGCATTACATAACGTGGATGCTCTAAAGCAATGATTTGTTTAAAGTATTTTTTCTCCTGGTTTAGTTTGCGAAGAAAGTTTTCATTATCAGTTGTGCCAAAACAAAAACATGTTTCTGTATTAATTCCAAATTCAAGCTGTCTTTCAATGCTTTCAATTATGAAATCATATACTGCAGCTAAAAGCTTTTTGCTATCAAAGTAATTATGATTAATTTCCTTACCTCCGCTATTAACTGAAACGAAACCGAGCGGACAAATTGAATTAATATAAAATTTATTATAAAAACTTTCCAAGCCACCAAAAGCGCTGATTACCTCATAAACAAAAACAGAAGATGGCTCGTGTGTTACTTTACCGGTATAATTGATATTACATTCGTTTTGAAGATGTTTTGGATCAGTAAACGGAATCCCAGTTAGACCAGCACCAAGTCTACCTGGATTAATCCCAAGAATTAAACTCCGTTTGTTATTATCACTATAATACTTTTGATAAAATTCCGCTGAAATTATATTTGTATTCTCCATCTCTTTAAATGGATTCATAATACGGATCCCTTTTGGCAGATCTTTATCATTGTAATCGAGTTGTTTATTAAAAGCAATAATTTTATCGGCAAAGTTCATGTGATATGTTTAGTGGTATTTCTGATTATTTATTTATTAGTTTTCCAAAACCACTTGGAACCAAGTCAACACTTTTCATCCATTCCCACATTTCAATAATATCACCTGCTGAAAACTTCACCTTTGATTCAGACCAATCATATACCTCAGCAATCAATTGATCTGAACTTATATCTTCCCTTTTTATTAAATAATTATTCCAAATAGCATAAATCGTTGAGATCAGTTCGCACTGAAAAGTGTCTTTATCTCGTAGCAGGTTCAGAACAAATTGAATCTTGTCATCCTTGTCTTTAAAATAGCCATAATAATTATCTGTAAGGCTTGCGATATTTGAACCAGGTTCAAAAAAAGTCACTTTGCGTTTAGGTTTTTCATAAAACCAATTATTTATTTTGGCTTCTTCAATCAACGGAAAAAAGAAATCTTTATCAAATGGGCCTGCTACTTGCTTAATATATCTGGTATCAAATTCAAGCTGTGCGTGGTATTCGCAAAGTTGTTGTGTCTTTTGGAATTTGGTATGTCCAAAATTGTTATCATCATGGCATATCTCAATAATCTTTCCGGCAAGTACCTTCCGTTGCCAATCCTTTTCCTCTTCGGTAGTTATAAGTTCATTTAGGTTAACGACTTTATTTCCTTCCGCTTTCACCAACTTCCCCTCAAAAGCCCTTTTCAAAATACTTTGTCTTAGGGCTTCGGCTTGCTGCAGGCTGTTGGTTATGGTTTCTTCTATTTTATCGCATACGCTCAGACGGCTTTCTATTTCTTGAACTATTTGTTTTTGCTCGTTCAAGGGACATATTGGTATTACGCACGATTTCAACTGTTTAGTATTTATCCTCGGCCTAGTAGCGCCATGAACTTCATTGATTAGTTGATTGTAAACATTTTTAGTAGATAAAAAATAAGCTAAGAAATTTTTGTCTATTTCGTTATCACCAACTCTAATACAAAAGCAATCAGCTTTATTAATCGCACATTTTATATAAGATGGTAAAATCACTACTCTTACGTTCTCAATAATAAAAGACGAGAATATGATGTCACCCGCGCTGACTGTATGTTTCTTCAATGATGAATATTTCTCATTAGAAACGTAAGTTTGGTACTCATCCTTAAATTCTAGTACTCCAATATTTTCTAACCTGATTACCCTAACACCAGCATCTACATAATCATCGCTCTTAAGATTTGACCCAAACGGCCCATCAAATACTCTATCGACAACATTCCCCAATTCATTTAATTCCCACCCCTCTTGCAATTCCCCATCCTTTACATCCTCATTAGTCAACTTCCCCTCAAAAGCCCATTTTAAAACCGCCTGACGGTAAACTTTAAGCTGCCGCTGCGCTATCTTTAAATTTTCTATGGCTTTATCCAGTTCGCTGAAAAGTTCTTCTAATTTTTCAACGATGTGGATTTGTTCAGCAACAGGCGGTAAAAGAAACTGATAGTTCCAAACTAAATTTGGGTCTACATGTGGAATACCGACACCTTTTGCGCGTGTATTGATCTCAATATATTTGGACTGCAGATAATAGTAAGCAAACTTTTCGAATACCTCTTTGGGAAAACTTAACTTAACAAGTGTACTCCCGATGGCTCCTTTTATTGCCCTTCCAACATAACCAGACCGAGAGCCATCCCAAACCATTAAGAAGTCATTATCCTCACAAAAAACACATCCTTCACCGTTTGTATATTCATCAATTATATTTTGTTCAAAGGCCTTAATGTTTACATAAGGGATATTGAACTTTTCGGTTTTTTCTTTAGAAACGAATTTTGGCTTCTTACCTTTTTTTGCGTTGACAAAATCAGCAAGCTTTGTAACTCTCCATCCATCCGGTAAATCTATTTCCGTACTCATCTTATGCAGCCAATACCTCGTTTAGTTCGTTAATAATTTCATTGGTTTGTTCGCCAAATAGCTGCCACATTTTGCCCAGGCCGCCTTGCTTATTAAAAGGGTCAAGCTCAAAATCGTCCGCCTCCACATGGAAGGACGAAGCTATGTAATCTTTTATCATCCGCAGCCATTGCATTTGCATTTCAGTAAATTTTACAGTACCCGCTTGTTTCTGAAACACCCAATCCTGGAAGTTCTTATCCACAGTTTTATCATAGGCCGTCAGTGCAGCATCATTGCCTATCAGTTTACGGATCAGTGCCACCAGGGCCATTAATTCATTTTTGGGTTGCCCGTTCACTTTTTCTAACTGCTCATAGGCCCGCCATATATTTAACGGGGCAATAGCAGGTTTGCTGGTCTTTATGGCCTCCACCAGGTCTTTTATCATTTTATAGGTTAGTTCGCGGCGCTGGTAAGCCTGTCCGTAAAATATTTGCAGGGCAGTAATTTCGGTTTTATGCTCTTCAATCCACGCCCTGAAATCGTTGATCAAACTTTCGGCAGCCACTTTATTGTCCTTCACCCAGCCAATGTTCAATAACTCATCCGGGTTAATATGGTCCATTACCTGGTCATACTTTTTGCGTACGTCTATCACAAAATCGCGCAGCTCATAATTATTAAAAATAGCCGTCGCCTGGTTTATCAAATCGTTATGCTTGTCGTTCAGTAAATTGTCCTTTTCCAAAGGTGCAGCGCCCGCAAACTGTTCATCAATACTCCGGCGCATGCTCTCCACCGTATCCGGGTCATAAGCGTTCAGCAACTGCTTTACCACATGGTTAATGGTTTGCCCATCCGCTTTTTCGGCAAAGGTCATCTTTTCCCGCTCACTGATCTGCTTATCCAGGCGTATGAGGCGGTTGGCCAAAGTGGTCAGCATATCCTCGCTCTTATTGCCCATGGCAATGCTTTCCACCACTTCCTTCAGTGACATACCCGGCTTCTTTTCCAGCGGACGGCTATCGGTCTTCTGGCTTTTCTCCACCCCAATGGCATCAATGATCACAAAATGGTCTTTGGTAAATTTGGCTGCGGGTGTACCTGTAGCTTTCAGTTCTTCCAGTCCACAGGTACGCGTACCGCGCCCTTTCATCTGCTCGTAATAACTGCGGCTTTTTACATCGCGCATAAACAGCAATACCTCCAGCGGGCGTATGTCGGTACCCGTAGCGATCATATCGACGGTAACAGCCACACGCGGGTAATAGCTGTTGCGGAACTGCTGCAATATGCTTTTAGGGTCTTCCTCGCTCCGGTAAGTAATCTTTTTGCAGAATTTATTTTCTTCGGCAAATTCTTCCCGAACTATATTGATGATATCATCGGCATGGCTGTCGCTTTTTGCGAAAATGAGCATTTTGGGAACCTCGAAAGATTCAGTAGCAGGGGCAGTAGCAGTTGCAGGGGTTATTTGGATCCGGTCAGGAAACATAACCGGCAGGTGTTCTTTAACCGCTTTAATGATCATCCTGATCTGGTTGGGGTTGACTACCTTATCATCCAGCTGTTTGGCAGAGTATTCTACTTCTTCATCCAGGGTATTCCAAAATTGCTTTCGGGTTAGCTTTTGCCGCTGGCCGATGTATTCGCCAAGCTCTATTTTTGCACCCTGTTTGGTGATCTTCGTTTCTATCTCGAATACGTTATAAGGCACCAATACACCATCTTCTACCGCTTTCTGGTATCCATAATCACAAACCAGGTTCTGGTTAAAATAACCAAAGGTGCGGTTATCTGGTGTCGCGGTTAACCCAATCTGGAAGGCATCAAAATAATCAAGCACCTGCTTCCACAGGTTGTATATGCTGCGGTGGCATTCATCAATCACTATAAAATCAAAAAACTCCATCGGTGTACGTTCATTGTACACCACGGGCAGGGGCTCTTTGGGGGTAAATTTCTTTTCGTTTGGGTTTTCTTCTTCGTCCCGTTCGTCCAATTCAGTCCCCTTTAAAATAGAATAAAGGCGCTGTATGGTACTGATATAAACCTGGCTATCGCCCGGAATAAAGGAACTGCTTAAACGGGTAACGCCATACAGTTCGGGAAACAGGCGGTTATCATCCTGCGGTTCGTAACGTTTAAACTCCTGTTCGGCCTGTTCGCCCAGGTTGCGGGTATCTACCAAAAATAATACCCGTTTGGCCCGTGCAAATTTGAGCAGCCGATAAATAAAGGTAATAGCCGTAAACGTTTTACCTGAGCCGGTTGCCATTTGTATCAAAGCCTTTGGCCGTGCATCACGGAAAGAATGTTCCAGATTAGCGATAGCCTGTACCTGGCAGTCGCGCAGACCATGCCCGGGCAATACCGGAATATCATGCAGGCGTTTACGCAGCGTTTTATCCTGTTTTATCCATTGCTGGAATGTTTCGGGCCTATGAAAAGTAAATACAGGTCTTGACCTTGGCTTCGGATCGCGGTAGTCTGTAAACCGGGTTAATTCGCCTGTGCTTTCATAAACAAAGGGCAGGGGATCATTATTCAGGTATTTAAGTTTCGCGGTGGCGTATTCAGTTGATTGCTCTTCAACCATGGTCAGCTTTAGCCCCTCTTCTTCCCGTTTGGCCTCAATAACCCCGGCAGGTTTCGAATCTACAAACAGCACATAGTCAGCCGGGCCAATATCGGTTTGATATTCCCTGATGGCGACCCCTAAACCAGCACTGATATTGCTTTTGGATTTATCCTGAACGATCCAGCCGCAAGCGATCAACTGCTTGTCGATGTTGTCTCTGGCGATTTGTTCAGGGTTTTGGTTCAAGATTCAGGGTTATGGTTGATAAAAATAAGGTTTCCTTAGCAAAACGAAAGAATTTTAAATAGGATATGGCTTAATCAACATTAACCAGCCCAAAGTGCATATTTTACGATTTCTAAAAGGCAACGGAACAAATAAGATTAATTCTGACTACCTGTAGTTTCTTTTCAAGGCTTTTTCAGTTGTTTTGTTCGCTGTTGTTGCTGTTGCTGCTGCTGTTGTTGTTGTTGCTGTTGCTGCTGTTTTAAGTTCAGGTCAATTACAGTTGAAGTTTTATTTTCATCAACTGATTTGAGAATATCAAAAACAGAGCACGTTGTGCCATTAGCTCGTTTTATTGCAATTATTTGAGGATATAAAGTAGTTTCGTTATCATATATTTTTGATTTTATAGCAGATAATGATTGGAGTGCTGTTTGGATCGAGGCCGCACTTATATCTACTGGCAGCGTAATAAGATCTGTTATTTTACTGGATTGCATACCGATGATATCAACGCTTAACTGACCATCTAATTTATCTGCTTTAGCCGCAATGCCAAGGCCAAAGAGTGAGCTAACATCTATGCCAGCCTTTTTTGTAGTTATTTGCGCGGTAATACGCATACCTACCCCAACTTTGCTAAATCCAGCACATTGGCCATCATTATTGACTACTTTCAATGTAGTAAATTTGCAATAATCTAATGTTACAGTATAATTCCCGGCCTCTGCTGTGATGGAAGCAGGACCATATTTAACTTCGGCCGAGGCATCATTTTTCCGAACTGTTGCAAATACCGCTTCATTGGGTAAAAATTGGATTACTTTGCTTTTATCAAGAGAAAGTTGTTTAATTGAAATTTCATCGAATAGTTTAGTTTGCGGGTTGTAAACAATAACCTTTGACTCAAATTCTAGAGGCGAAACTGGTATATAATCTTTGAACTGGCTTTCAAGTAAAAAAGTTCCCATTGATGGTGGAGGTTCATTTTTATCTACTACAGACTTTTGTGTCGTACATCCAAATGAAATAAATACTAGTGATAAGAAATAATAGGCTAATTTTTTCATAATATTTGATTTTAGGGATTATGGAAAATAAAGATGAAATTACCTTGCACGCAATTAAATATTACAGGTGTTATGACGGTATTATTACCGTATTTTAACGGTACACCAACTACCAGGGGTTTAACCGTAGTGTAACACATACCTACACAGATTAATAGTTTTATAAACCCCATCCAATCCTGATCTGCATAGCGGCTCTGTATAGCATGCGGTTGCTGCGCTTACAGCAATGCCATTTTAATAATTTACTTGCATTTGCACATCTGCATATTTGCACATCTACACATCTACACCGCCTGGCGTAATAAACTGTTAACGGTGCCGAGGCTGATGCTGAGCTGGCTGCTGATCTGTCGTTGGGTGAGGCCGGTGGCGGAGAGTTCGGCTACTTTTTGGGCGAGCTGCTGCCTGGCGGCGCTGGTGGGGCTGCGCAGCAGGGTGCGTTCGTGCCCGAAATCCGTGAATTCGAACCGTAAACAGTTTGAGGGCATGGTGATGTGGCAAAGGCATACATTGTCTTCGCCGTAAAGCTGCATGGCGCTGCGCTGCTTGATCTGTTTGAGGTAGCGCTGCGCCTTATTTGTGTCACATTGAGGCCCCCGAAGTGCGGTGCCGATGGCGAAGGCGCTGTCGGCAAGGTTGATGAGCATTTTGCTGCCCTGCAGGTCGTTAGCCGAGAGCGGCTGGGCAGGGTTGCGCTTTGGGGTGTGGGCCAGCACAAGGATGGACAGGTGGTATGTGGTTTTGAGGGCCTTGAGGTGTTTCATAAGGGGGAGCGCACCGGCAATGTGTTCGGTACCGCTGCGCAGGCAGGTGATGTTGTCGATAATGAGCACGGTGGCGCCGGTTTTGCTGACGGCCTGGCTGAGGGCGTTGGCAATGTAATCGTCGAACGTTTTGTACTGGAAGGGCAAGCTGGCCGAAGGGTCGAACTGGGCGCGGTAAAAGTGGTTGTGAAAGCGGAAAGCGCCATGTTGATGATGATCGTAACGCAGCTGGAATTGTTTGCCGCTCAACTCGAAATCGACATAGAGCACGCGGGCGTTTTTGGCATGTGCGGCAAAGGGGCCGATGGGCGTGCCGCGGGCAATGGCGTCGCCAATTTGTACGGCGAGGATGGATTTGCCGGCGTTAGTGTCGGCAAACAGGATGCAGAGTTCGTCCTGTTGCCAGAAGTCGCCGAAGAGCATTTGGGGGTTGGGCGTGTGCTGCTCGAGTGTGATCCAGTCGTTGGCTGTGTGCGTGGTGAAGAGGTTCTGGCCGTCGTCGGGCACCTGGCCAAATTTGCCTGCGCGGCGTGCGCGGTCGGAGAACTTTTGCGATTCAGACCGGATCATTTCAATGACGAGGGGGCGTTCGAAGGGAGGCATTTTTAATTATTGAGTTAGTGAATGAGTGAGTGGTGAATGGTGAGTTTTTGTTGTACGTAATACGTGGTACGTTTTACGTTGGGGTTTGTGCCGGGATTTAGACGTATAACGTGCTGTATACAAATATAACTCTTAGCGTGGAGAGAAGTGGTGACAGTGTTTTGTCAGTAGTAGAGGTGTTGTAAGTGGCTGTATTTTAGGATATTGAATTTGTTCAGGGGTTGTTCAAGGCTTGAACATGAACATTTTTGGTGAGTGGTGAATAGTGAGGTGAATGGCAAAGTAAAAACTGCCTGTTGACTGCTCACTACTGACTATTGTAAAACAAGAAAGCCCGTGTTCGTTAGAACACAGGCTTCTTTAAGATTGGGCACCGACCTACTCTCCCACATTTTACTGCAGTACCATCGGCTCTGGCGGGCTTAACTTCTCTGTTCGGAATGGGAAGAGGTGGACACCGCCGATATAGGCA
>Ga0307517_10000928_pt1 | contig 49794 bp, 23 predicted proteins | sample 23_EM_MG_FD_194515 | JGI IMG/M metagenome (GOLD analysis project Ga0307517, IMG submission 194515) | Populus trichocarpa ectomycorrhiza microbial communities from riparian zone in the Pacific Northwest, United States - 23_EM | ecosystem: Host-associated > Plants > Roots > Unclassified | place... | reverse complement strand
GCTATTAGATTTCAATCCATACAATAATTTTTTTCAACTTGTATTCTATCTAATTACTTTAGTATGTTGACATGGTTATTTTTTATTAACTTTGACACTAAATCAGGAACATCCTCAATAATCAATGGATTTAGTATATCAAATATGGTCCTTATTCTTTTAATTGTTATTTGTTATGTTTTGAATCTTTTTTTCTTAATTGAATTTGCTTTTCAATTTCATCTCTCAACATTTTATTTCATCTTATATTTATGTCAAATTTCATCCTTATTTTTTTATTGTAATTTTTTTTGTGTAGGATCCTTTTTTATTGAGATTTTCTTTTTTAATTTTATCCCTCGGTATTTTTTTTTATCGGGATTTTGGCTTCATGATTTTTTTTGGATTTGCTTTCGGGTTAGAATAATTTTTTTTGTTTGATTTATCTATTGTCGTTGCTTTTTTTATTATATTACTAAATTAATTGTACTTATTGGATCTATGCCTGAGTATTAGATTTTCCTTGTTTTTTAAAAAATATTATCATCACATGAGCATTTTTTTTATTTAGTAAAAAAAAGCTTGGTCCAGCAAGTGGTATAGCGCGAATCACCAATCTAGTCTATAGTATTGTTAATCTTCTTTTGCTTGTGGACATTATAGCAATGGAGATAGAAAAGAAGATGGGATATAGCATCCACATCTTCAATCTGCAACACGATGCAGGGGATAGATACATGAATATTTTCTTTACCTTGGGGGAAAAAACAAGGATTTTAAAGGAATTACATTTTTTTTCCCGGACAAAACACCATTTAACCTTAAATCAAATAATGAAAAAGCTGTCTAGACAAAAAGAAAAGAAAGAGGGAAGCCACAAAGTTTTCGGTAGAATATGCTGTCTTCATACGTGCCTTGCATACACGAAGAAGAATCCCTACACATAGAATGGTCCACGGAACAATTTGATCTATATATGGCTAAAAGAAAGAAAGAAAAAAAGTTTATTTCTCCTAATGAAATGGTCATGGGTTATTCTTCAAGCTGGCTCTCCACCGTCCTTGATTTGCATAGTTTTACTTGGCCACCATAGGGGTTAGGGCTCCCAAAGTAACATGGCTAGAGAAACATAAAGCACCGAGGCATGCAGAATTGGACAGCTTGGCGTTGCAGAATTACTCAGAGATGAGCTAGCGTAATCCTCTTTTTAAACAACTTGCCTGAGTATATGGTCATTAATTACAATACTTGGCAGATATAGCTGCACACAGGAGAATAATTAATTAAAAAGGGTTTTACAGCTAATTGATGACAGGAAACAACCGATACAAGTATCTACTGTCTGTGATGTCTCCCTTAGTGTCTCGAAAAACAACGTGACTTCTAGACATGCTCTTGGCTTTGCAGAGTTAACTTAGCTATAATTGGCTGCACTTACTGTACACCCACGTTTTGTTTGTGGCAGGAATTGTGGAATATTTTGGAGAAAGGACCTCTTTTTGCGATAAAATTAAACAGCAATGATTAATAAAGTGACAATCATTTTGTTAATCTCTCTATCTTTCCCCCCCGGTGTTCTTTCTTTAGTTCCCTCTCTCTACTTATGCTGAGACACCATCCGTACCATAGTGGCCGTTGGTACTCTTATTAATTTCGGCCATTATTTTGGCTACAATTCCCTACCTCGGTTGTCATTGTCCAGCTTGCTTGCTTGCTCTAGTTGTTCTTCTCTTCTGGGATTTAGATGTAAAAGAAGGAATTACACAATTTCGAAATGTTTATGCTTTATCGTATGATCAGGAATATTACCCTAAGTCCCAAAGTTCATGCTTTTTTTTTGGTGGTTAAGTCCCAAGGCCACCATCCAATTCTCGAGAATATTACCCTTGATCGGACCGATGCCTTGTTTTTGTTGGTTAGACTGCAGACCATCGAGCTATTTTGTTGCCGTAACCTTGCTGCTAATCTCTTGCACCAGGTACGGTCTGCCAAGTTAAATATATTGCAAGAGCAATGTTTTGGGTTGGGACCCCTGAAGAGAAAAGGCCGAAGTGATCGATGGCAGATTTCAAGACTAAAACGACATCGGCCTGGACATAAGTCAGAATTGTGGGCCATCTTGTCATGTGGGATGTCTGTTGTTGGTTTTGTACCTAACCCCTCCCCCTCTACCCAAAAAGTGCATGTAAATCTGGAAGTTTTTTTAAAAAATATTATGACAGTAGATTTTTTTTTTAAAAAAAAAAGTATAGTTGTAACCTTATTTTAAAAAATAACCTATGAGTCATCTGTGATTCTAAAATCACACATCTCCTTTGCAGCTTTAAAAAACATATGGTAGAGGTAATTTTAATAAAATATTATACTTATCACAACTAAATAACTTCTTCAAGTAAATTTTAAATCAGTATTATTTTTCCAAATAAATTTTTCATTGTATTATTTAAAAACAATTATTGTGCTACTTTTAAACAAAAAACTCGTAAATATGGTTATATATGAGAACCCATATGGTGTGCGTATGTCGAAGCTTTATTTCATGTTTATTTGGAAATGCGATGCAAATTGTGTTTTACAAAAAAAAAATTTTAAAAATTATTTAAATTTAATTTCTTTATATTTTCAGATTTTTTTATAAATTGATGTTAAAAATAATTTTTTAAAAATAAAAAATATTATTTTAATATATTTCTAACCAAAAAAAATACTTTAAAAAATAATCACAACCACATTCCTCTCATCTCCAACATTTTTTTTCATCAACGGCCAGCTATCTTCACTCGAGTTCATGTATCGTATTTTCTAGAGCGAGCCCATTACAAATTAACCCTATTCATTGATGCAGCCATTTATGTATGAACTTGCGCAGGTGAAATTCGGAAACACTTCAAACAATATATATGTATAAACATCATTGAGCATGTCATGTTTGTTAACCCAAAAAAAAAAAAAGTAGCCGTTTCGGGCGAAAAGCAAACGGTTCGATGGGCTTGCCAGTATTATTGGACTCTGCTCCTCGGTTGGGCTTCGTTTGGGCTTCGTTTCTTCTTATTATTGGACTCTCGTCTTCGGTTTTGCCTTTCTCCTCCCACTTTTCTTGCCTCCTGCTGATCAATTATGCATTTTTTTTTACCTGACCGATTTGGGCTTTATTTTTTATATATATCTTTTATTTCTTTGTTACTGGTTGGTGCTTTCTTCTTTTCTTTTCTTTTCTTTTTTCTTCGACACTGCCTGAAACAAATTAAGCCTCTGTTTGGAAGTATCGTCCAAACAGAGGCTTGTAAAAATTCAGTTTTTTTAAAAAAAATTAATTTTTTATATTTTTTTTTATTTTAATATGCTAGAGCTAAAAATAAAAAAAAATTATTTTAATATATTTCTAAATAAAAAACACTTAAAAAAAATACTATACTTCCAAATTTCTCCCACATGTCTCTGATCTTCTGCAACTGTATGTTCATGATGTTATTGCTATGTGAAATCAGAGGTCCAGGAAAGTAAGGCCCAATCATCAAGTATACATCTTGACATTCAAAAAGGCGAAAAAACTTTTATGCGGTGAGCGTGGATCGAACACGCGACCTTCAGATCTTCAGTCTGACGCTCTCCCAACTGAGCTATCCCCGCAGTTGTACTCCAACATCCTACTGTAAGCTATAGCTTAAATTAAATAGACACTTTCTTGGGACAAAAAAGACAGAAACTTCGATATTCTGTCTTGGATTTGGTGATGGCACACTATCTGGGAGGATTTTAAGGAAAAGGGAAGGGAATGGACCTGCAAATTTGACGTCGCAACTCTTTCGTGCAGGGAAGGAAAAGAAAATGAAGGGTTCTTTTTAAATCTCCTAAATCCTAAAAAAAATAAAAATTAATTTGAGTTGATCTTGAAAATCAAAGCTTCGAGATCAAAACAGAAATGAGGAAAGGCGGAAGTGTTCTTCTTTTATTACAATTACAAATACCCAAAAAAAAAAAAACTTTGCTATAGATGGCACTTTCATTTTTTTATTTTTAATCTTGATTCTTGAACTTTATTTATTTGCTATTTTATCCTCGCAATCAATGTTATTATCAATTTATGTGATAAGATTTGTTTTTATTTGTATGCTATTATGTATGCAAAGTATATATGAGTATTTTGTTTGTAAGTTAGACATCAATTTTTTTAAAAAAAAAATTAATTTGTTAATGGAAAAAATTAAAAGAAAAGAAACCAGATTTTAAAAAAAAAATAGAGATTTCAATTTTTATTAATCAAGAGGCATGAAAAACTTAGTTTGGTCCTTGAAGTTTTAACTATTTATATTATTTGCTCTCTGCTATTTTATAATTTTATAGTTAGGTTCTAAATTTTATTTTATTTGTGTTTTGGTCATGAGTATTGAGGAAAAAGAGAGAAAGTCAAATAAAAATAAGATGAGAGAGAAAATATTTAATCAGTCATATTTTAATTATAAAAAATATTATTTCTGATGTCAATAAATTTATATTAAAGAGTAGATTTTAATGGAGGTATTTTCTCCCTTTCAACCTTTCAACAACATGATAAAAAATATAGATAGAGTTTGTTAAAAAAAATTTAATTGGGTTTGATAATATTTTTAAAGTGGCTAGATGGTTTTTTTACTCTTAAGAATGGGTTTATTGAGTTTTTTAGGTTTATAGAATATTCTTGAGATATTTTTAAGTAAAGTTCGTTGCAAATTCAAGCATTATTTTGGTCCACCATTCATCATTCTTCCACGATTAGTAGCATTGACTGGCATCCACTCCCCAAGTCAAGTGGCATCCCAGGAATACCTTTCTTTTCCCTATTTCATCTTCTTTTTCCTTTTATTTTCATATGATTTGCCTGCCCCTAAACCCAGCTTACGGTTTAAAATAATAATAAAAAATATAAGAAATTAATTATTTAAATTACTAATTTAGACTACTCTCCTCATAATTTATAATCATTTAGGACCTACTTGTATGATATTATTATTACCATATATATAATTAAATACATAAATTATCAATAATAATAATAATAAGCTCGGAATAATTATAAATCTTATCCCTCTAGATTGTGTGCTACGGTATTATATATAAAACCTTCAAATATACAACATGCATATAAAATATTTTGTTTTTATTTCAGATTAATGCATCAAACAATATAAAAATATATTTTTAAAATTAAAAAGTAGTAAAAGTAAATTTAGTTTTTGATTGAAGTGTAAACTCTAGTGGTAAATGAACAAAAAGAAACTTTGATAAATATCAAGGGCGCATACACACGGTTGCTATCCAGGTATGCTGCAGCCATGGTCAAAAATCCAGAAGGTGGAAAACATTAACAGGAGGAATTCGTCTTAATAGTACGTAGTGATGTTTCAACATCAGATTTTCTTAATTTCATACTTGGGTATGCGCAGTGTTTCTCTTGCCTTGTCAAAAAAGTTGGGCCAAAGGCCCAAGTACTGTCTCAAAATTAAGAAAAAGAGAGAGAGACGCCTGGACATCAAGCTGTCCAGGCTAGCTACAGACGATGATGACTGCAGCTTCACGCCCCAAGATTTCCGTTAGTCATTGGTCCAAACAGGCTGGAGGGCAGAACCGAAACCTACCAGCCAAAAGCAAACAAAAATTAAGAAAACTCAAGGAGAGGCAACATGCTTGCCACGCTGTTGCTCATTATAGCGACGGGGATAAAGCAATGGAAGAAGTATTCCATCAGAAACATCCACAGCAAGAATAAATGCAGCCCCCATCGTCTGTTAAAGACCTACTTAATTCAGGTTTATGTTTGGCCTTGCTTGTGACATGAATTCCTGTGTTCTCCTGTCTAACACAGTTTTTCTTCTTCTTCCTCGCACATTTAAAAGCAACGAAAGTGGCATTCCATCAAAAACATTCGCAGCAAGAATACAAGTGCCTGTAGACCAATTTTTACCAAAACTGTGTTAGTCTGATAAAACACAAATATTCACAATCTGCAAGAACAAGTAGACCAGTTTGATTGTGCAACCGTTTGTAAAAGAGATTGAAATTCTTGATGACGAATTCGATCATCATGGCTGATGATTGCGGTCTAATATTGTCCATCATTTTCCTTCAAAAGGATGCAACGTTACTTTCCGTTGTCGGACTCGACCGAAATTTCGAAAGTGGGCCACGGACCATAACTGTAATTGGCCCACTTAAGACAAGGTGTCCTCTGTTTCCACGATAAGATATTTTGGATGAACTTTTCTAAGCCACGTGTCCTTCAGATTTTGGCCGAATCCATGAGAAGAAATTCACGGGGCACCTAGGCCACGAGTCATGCCATTGCCATCCACAGGCTGGGTATAGAAAACGAAGAGAACGAGAAGCAAAAGACCCTTTTGCCCTCCCTCATTTCTGTATTTAAATTGTCTGTTTCTGTTTTTTTCTTCATCTATTCCAACCTCAATCGCCAGGTCTAAGCTGTCATTTTATTTTTTCAACAAAGGGTAATGACCTAGCCAATCCAATGTTTGGCTTGTACCATCCATGATCTGTATTGTCGCAACACCTTTACAGCTTTTCCAGATTTTCTATTAGAGTAATAGAGATATGCGGTAATATATTGGCTTGCATCAAATAGATTCACAAGAATATGGACTTGCTCATCGTTCTGCGAGTCCTATGACAAACAACTTTAGAGTCACGACTCACGAGCATGCCTTTCCATTAAAGGTTTGATTAATGTTATAAATTATTATGTGTTTTTAACTTAAAAATTATCAAAAATAATATTTTTTTTTTGTCCAAGAAGTTACTTTCCAATCAAATCTACCAATGGATGATGAATAGCTTGCTTTTGTTGTTTTTTTTTCTAGATGAACACACACGGGCTTTGTTATTGGTTAGGAGTGCTGACTTATTTAAAGTGTGTTTTGCAGCGTGGTTTGCGGGTGCTTTTCAAATAACTTTTCGTGCTAAAATGCATATCAATGATGTTTTTTCATTTTTTAAAAATTATTTTTGACATTAGCATATCAAAACGATCCAAAACGTACAAACCATATTAAATTTTAGCAAAAAAAACAAATTTCAAATTTTTTGAGAACGCGGGTTGAACCGCGTTCCCAAACGCTTCCTTAGACTTAGACATTTGGTCTCTTTTTATAAAGGTTTTAAGATTTTTTTTAATTTAATTAGAAATAATTAAAATATACTATTTATTTTTTTAATTTTAATTAAAATTAATTAGAATAAAGTAATTAAAATATATTTAAGATATTATTTATTAAATACCATTTAATTTTTACTCATTTTTTTTCAAATAAGATTATAACATTCATTTTATAATATTAGCAAACATTCTTTTTGTACTAACCCTTCATGTTTTTTTTTATATCTTTCTTCTAAATATTTATTTTTGTTATCATATAATTAAATAAAAATAGATTTTAAAGAGGTCCCCGCGACAACGCTCTAGTATATTATTCTTATATTTTTCTAAATATAATAATATCTAATTATCTTTAAAAATATATAAGTTTAACAATAATACATATTAATGGTAAATTACAAAAACAATTATTTTATCTTGTATATTACTATCAACTACAATTTTATTTACATCTTTTATTATGTTATGTCTCCTTATCTTCATTATTTTTGTTTTTTTTTTATCACAAAATAGTAATCAAATACTACTACTTTAATGATTCATGTTTTTTTTCTTCCTCTAGTCAATTATTAAGAGGTGTCTAGGTGTGAACTTCAATCTATTTTTTTTTTAAAATTTAAAATTTTTTTTCAAATTAATTTTTTATCATTTTAATATACTAATATCAAAATAATTTTTAAAAAATAAAATAAAATTATTACTATATTCTGGAACACACTTTAAATGACAATGGCCAAACACCCGTAAATCTTTAAAATGGCCCCAGCTTCTCATCTCCATTCGCGGACCTTTAAAGAATCATCCATCGGCGCATGAGATGATAACTAGTAAAGAAGAGTAACATGGACCCCTGTGGCCGGTGTGTTTGTTTCAGCATTCTACTAGTTTTCTAAAAAGCTTTTCAAATTGTTTTTCTTATTAAAAAATAAATAAATTTATATTTTTTATTTTTTGATAATTTATACATTGATATTAAAAATAAATTAAAAATATTTTTAGGCCCTGTTTGTTTGCTGGAAAATTATTACTTTTGGAAAGTGAATTATTTTTCGATATTTGGTATTGTAATGGAAAATAAGTTGGAAAACATTTTCCAGTGTTTGGTTATATCATGGAAAATGAGCTGGAAAATAATTTATTAATGTTTTATTTTTTTCAAGTTTATTAAAATAACGATGAACAAATCTTACAAATTAAAAAGTTGAAGAGAATGAAATTGAAAAAAATATAATTTCATAAATTATCTCAAATAAAATAAATAATAATCAAAATAATAGAGATCAAATCTAACAAATAAAAAATTGAAAGATGAAGAAATTAAAATAATAATAATTATCATTTCATAAATTATTTCACATAAAATAAGTAACAATCAAAAGAATGAGGATTAAAAGAAAAATGTTTTTCATTGATCAATTTTCATAATAAAAAACAAATACATGAAATTTTAAAAATAATTTTTAAAAAATCACTTTCCAACAAACAAACGATAGCTTTATTAAAAACCAAATTTACATAAACACATTTACAAAGACACAATTAAGTCATGGTCACACAATACAAATAGTTAAATAATAAATACCAATCCTCTATGATTAACTGGTCCACAATGAAATCCCAAATCCAATAATCAAAATAAAAATAATCATAGCAGGCATAATCCCATAATTTCAAGCAATGAACCCACTAGAGACATCACTGCAAGCACACAAGCAGCAGGGGGTATCAGCAATAAAGAATGAAACAAGAACAGACACTGTCAGCGACTGCGTGGGGCCTCTCTTATCTTATTATAGACTGAATCAGCAATTCCACGGTTCCACTCACCTGGCGGACTCACCGCGTAAAAATCACAAGAGACCCGTTCCATTCCCCGCCCCGCAGGGTAAATCTTATTAGTCCTTGTAGATTTAGAGATGTTTCACTTTGATCTGTGTAGTTCATCAGCTCCGAGGGCAAACTCAGTGGTTTCTCAAAAAGCTGCAATCGAGGACCTTTGGCTGATGAATAGCTAGCAAGAGCCAGGGGCTAGCCCACCTTTAGAAAGACGAGAAACAAAGAACATGGAGGGAGAAGAAGAAAGAAAGACGAGAAAAATGAAAGAAAATGAAATCATCGACAAGTTTTTTAAGGCTATTTAACAACCAAGAAACAAAGTAGAGTCGCTTGATTTTTTATGAGCATTTATTTGTATGGTATCATTTTATGGTCTGGCTTTCTTCGTTAATTTAAACATTTTTATTCCTTGCAAAAAAGAAGAAGAAGGATGCTGTGGGATTTAGATTGGGATATTTTAAAAACCGTGGTGTCAAAATGAAAGATTTCTTAATAAAGGGGCTAAAAAAGTATTTACAAAACAAAAAGGGTGAAAATGAGGGAAATTTATATCCAACTTGGAGTGTTCAAACAAAACATAAACAGAAGGGATTTAGCTGTCGTTTTTGTTGCAGTATAACTGTATTTTTAATTTTTTTTAGTTTTAAATTATTTTTTTATATATTTTTTTAAATTGTTTTGATGTATTAATATTAAAAATAAATTTTAAAAAATAAAAAAAATATTATTTTAAAATATTTCTAAATCAAAACACTTAAAAAAAAATCTCTAACATATTTTCAAAAATAAAAATAAAAATAAAAATCACAGTGTCGTCTGTGGGTGAACGTGAGGGTGTCATTTCACGTATAATATTACAAAGAGAATAAGTTCCTTTCTTGTTCGCATTAAATTAAATGCTGCTTTTATCATTCATTCTCACTCCTCGCTGTTTCTGTCTCGTATCCTTCTCCCCTTTTTATTTTTTTAATTCAACATCTTATTGATCAGAGACCCACGAGAAAACAGCCCCCATTCCCTCTCCCATTTGCCGATGCCATCAACTAAAAGACAACAAGCATACACGCTTAACTCTCATGGCCACCACCACCACCACTACTTCAACAACCAAAGCTCAACTTATTAAAGTCCAAGCTCAGCCCATCAAGCCCAAACGCCGTAGATTCCGTGAAACCACCATTTCCTCCTCTGCCTCCACCACCACAACAAATAACTCTGAATCCGCCTGCTACTTGACCCAAACCCGAAAACATGACCCACCAACAATAGCCTCTCCAGATAACTTTTGGTTCCGTCCAGCTTCTAAACCTCTCCCAACTCCGCCTCCTCCATCACCGCCTCCACAGAAAACCCGTTTCCCCATTAACCATAGTCCACAACCCGACCTGGTTTCAACCTCACCTTCAGAATTCAAGATCCTGTTGTCTCCAGGAAGTCAGTCACCAGTGATGGAATTTACAACAACAACACTACTAGCAAATGGCCACCACCACATTGCTTCTCCAATTGAACACTCATCTTTCCCTTCTAGTTTTACCAAGTTTAACTCTGCACTCACTGCCGGTTTGTTGAACCCTATGTCACCTCCACCACCTGATCATAAACCCCGGTCAAGCCCGACCCTTTTTGAAATGATGGCTAGTGAACCCGAGATGCAACCCAGAACCATAGCCCAGATACCCATTATCGGTAATAATGGAAATATCAATGTCAGAAACACACAGAGCAGTCAAATGTCGGTTCAAGATAGACAAGCTTTAATCTTGCAACGTATAACTAACATTCTGGGAAACAGGAGTCCTGGTAATCAGTTTAATGATTCGAGTTCTAGTGATGTGAACTTGACATTGAGTTCTAAAGATGGTATTAGTGTTTCAATGAATGTGCATAGGCAGATCTTGGTGGGTCATAGTCGGTTTTTTGCAGTGAAGTTGTCGGATAAGTGGGCTAATAAGCAACAAAGGATGTCTGCTCCTTATGTTGTGGAGATTGCTGATTGTGATGATGTTGAGGTTTATATTGAGACTCTGAGGTTGATGTATTGTAAGGATCTGAGAAGGAAGCTTATGAAAGAGGATGTGTCTAGAGTTCTTGGTATTTTAAAGGTAAAGTCTTTGTTTTTTAATTTTTTTTGTTGTTAGAGACAGCAGAGATAGAAAGTAAATTGTTTTTTTTTTTTTAACATAAGTTGATATGTTTACTCGAGAAGAAACTATGGAAATAGATAGGTACAGTTAAAAACTTTATTTATGTTTTTGGTAATTGAGGAAATGCAGGCTGTTCTTGTTTTCTGAAAGTTTTGATCTTTATTGTTGACTGAATTTTTTCATGAGGTGCTTAATCTGTTTATTGTGTTTTTTTTCCTTTTCTTTTTGTAGGTTTCTGCAGCAATTGGGTTTGATGCTGGGGTTTTATCTTGCTTGGAGTACTTGGAGGCTGCTCCATGGGCTGAGGATGAAGAAGAGAAGGTGGCTTCACTTCTATCGGAGCTTCGCCTTGAAGGGGTTGGAGTGAGTGAAGTTTTGAAGAGGGTTTCTGTTGAAGTCACCAATGGAACTCAAGATGGTGGCGACAATGAAGAAGTGCTTCTCAAGCTTTTACATGTAGTTCTGGAAGGGAAGGATGAGAAAGCGAGGCGTGAGATGAAAGGATTATTGTCGAAGATGCTTCGTGAGAATTCTTCTCAGAATGACCTTCGGAAAGAGTCATTGTACTTGGCATGTAATGGGTGTTTGCAATTGCTTCAAGACCATTTTCTCCGGGCAGCCTCAGGGGTTTTGAATGATGTTGGACAAATTGCGCGGCAAGCAGATAACTTGCATTGGATTTTGGATATTTTGATTGATAGACAGATCGCTGAAGATTTTTTGAAAACATGGGCCTCTCAATCTGAATTGTCTGCTGTACATTCTAAAATTCCAGCTATTCACAGGTATGAGGTTAGTAGAGTTACAGCTAGGTTGTTTGTTGGGATCGGAAAGGGGCAGCTGTTGGCTTCCAAAGAAGCAAGGTCTTTGCTTCTACAGACGTGGTTAGTGCCATTTTATGATGATTTTGGTTGGATGAGGAGGGCAACAAAAGGCCTTGATCGACATTTGATTGAAGATGGTCTTAGTAACACAATTTTAACTCTGCCACTAGCTTGGCAGCAGGATATTTTGCTTGCTTGGTTTGATCGATTTCTGAATTCTGGTGAAGATTGTCCTAATATACAAAGGGGATTTGAAGTTTGGTGGAGGAGGGCATTTTGGAGACGTCGTGGTGAGCAGGAAAGGACACGGCCAATAAGAATTACAACTGCAACCATTGAGAACTCATAACAAGTTAGAGCTTCCATGATGCAGGATATGATGGTGAAGAGGTGATGGTTTCTTACGGGCCAGTTGTGATCAGTTTGGTCCTGACTGCAAATCAACGATTCTCATTCTTCTTCCTTTCTAAACCAGGGCCAACAAATCATGTTGGAGTGGAAATTGCATAGAGGTGAATGGCGTGTTTTGAGTCCTGAAATAGCTAGGTTTAGTCTGGAAGAAGATTGAAAGAATTTGGATGCTACTTCCACAATTTATTGGGATTAAACAATAATAGAGATTGCTTCTTTTGTTCAACTTGATACTTAATTCAGTAGTTATCTCTCTTTATTACTCTTACATTGCTTGTTATCTTGTTAGGTTAGGTGTTCTCTAATCATCATATATAAAATTGTTCTTTAAATTATGATCATCACTTGAGTGTATTGCTTCTCTGTTTGAAGGGGACAATCTGTTTTCTATTTCTAGACCAAGATCGCTGCTGGTTTTATGTCTGAATCCTTTTGGATTGGTTGGTCTTTCACAATGTAGCTAACTATGGTATAATATGAATATCTGAGAAATGCAACGGGCTCTCAGTGTCAATACTTGAGAATTTATGTACGGGTTAATGCTGGTATGTTCTTTTGAAACATCATGCATGATGAAACTCATGGCCTTGTTGGCAGAACCGAACTTCCTCGAAACTGTGTCATATGTCAGGAAGGAAGCAATAAATAAAGGCTCGGGTATCCTTTTCAAATTTCCTTTTTCTACTGAACATTTTAATTTTCTCCCTCACCTGCTGAACATTTTTCTTCTCCTTGGTTATTATAATCATGGTTGCTGTATTTATTGGCAATAACCAATTTCTTTGCAATTTCTGTTCTCATGTTGAAAAATTGTTCAATCCTTTTCTTTTGGGCAATGTTTGCATGTATAGATACGTTGCCTGAAAAAACCTCGGATATATGATTCGTTGTTTTTTGGTTGAGAATCTTGAAACAAAGTTTCGGCTTCCATTTGCAATCTATTGACTAGTTTTTACATGTAATGTACCCAAGATCAGAGCTGCAAGTTCAAGGGTGACTGGTGATGAAAGCTTCATTGGAATTTGGAAACCTAGTTTCAAGGACTTGCAACTGAATGGCCAAACAGTAACTTAAGGTGGGCTGTTGGTGGAATTTGAATCAATGTAGAGAATGCTTTTCTTATCAAATCACTAAAGTGTACTGATAAATATTTCATCAGTACTGTCCGTACAGTAAGTACTATCTAGCACGGTGGCTGTGTTGAATCCTTTTTGCCGTGGGCTACATATCCAATCACAAACTATATAATGAACTGCTCATCAAACTGTCACCTTTAGGTTTTTTTATTCTTTTATGTTTTTTGGGGGTCCAAAATCTCATGGCAATGGCACCTTTCCTCCTTTAGAATGAATGAAAGAATTCATTAGTAAGAAAATAAGTGTTAAAATAGAGAGCTCACGTTGCCTACAAATTAATCCTAAAAAGAAAAGAATCAAACTCAAATTCTGCTAAAAGACTGATGAAACAATCAACCAACCCCAGCAAGCAACGGTGCTGGTGAAATTTAACCGTATTAGAATTGTGAAGAACTTCATGCAGTAACTTGGAGTCTGGACAACACAAACAATTTGGTTGACCAAGCCCACAGGAAGGCCACCTTATCAGATTGTTCAAATTAAAGCATCAAAGAATTTATTGGAGAACAAGAAGCTAGACTCGCAACTGGGATTTCATCATGTGGCTTTGTTCTTTCTATATGTGTATAAGATATTTAGCTAAAACAAATCGACAGGGGATGTAGCTCAGATGGTAGAGCGCTCGCTTAGCATGCGAGAGGTAGGGGGATCGATACCCCGCATCTCCATTTTCTCTTGGCCATGATTCAGCTGTATTTTATTTTATCGTGCTCGTGTTTGAAGTTATACCCATAGGAAGAGACATAAACAAGCCGTTACTCTGATTTTGCTACGCCCTAAATTTCACAGTAATTGACAGCAATTCAACCATCGATTGGATCATTCTCAGAGATGTTAATTAGAGAAATGTATCTAGACAGTTGTGCCTCCTTTTTCCTGTGGCAGACCCTGTTTATTGTCTTCCTTCACATAATTGTATGTTTCTACAAGTGTTACAGTCTGGTAGCGAGTTCAACTATTTTTCTTCATGACAGACTTGACAAGGAGGAACCCTAGTAATCACGCCCCAGAAAAGAAGGCCAAATAGTAAGAACTCGCACCGCAGCTAGTCTTACAAGGCGCAGCCCTAAACGCCGCTAATCATTGCTTTCTGATTCCAGTCTGCTTGACAAGGTTCAACTTCTTCTACATCTGCTTAACTAGTTGAGGAAACCGTACATCTTTCTTTGATTCATCATTGGCAGTCGTCATGTTTAAAATGGGTGAAGAATGAATTCATCATAGGAAAATCATAGTTCAATTCACCTGGTCTTGCAAATTTTTGCCTTGATCAGAAACCACAAGGAAAAATTAAAACCTCGATATGATCGTTTATCAGCATTGTGTTTGGAACTTTGAAGTGTACTAAAATATGAGATTAGTTTTATAATTACCATTCTTGATCCATAAGCATTTCATCTGTCAATCCAAACTCCTTTAGCTCTTCTTCAGTGTGATGCATCAATAAGCTGTACCTATAAAATATCGAATTGTGTGCAAAATACTTCGTCAAGTGTCCCCCCCTAAACTCAATTCTGCAGATCAGAAATGCAGAAGACAACAAGAATTACCTTCCACCAAAGCCTCTCTCCATGACGACCATTCCTCCATTCCCAAAGTTATGGAGTTTCTCATATTGCTCCACAGTCCATTTATACCACCTCATTAGAAACACACGAAGTGTGAGACCATGAGAAACTATCACTAAGTTCATGTTTGGACTTTGTTCACCGGGAGGCTGAAAGCGTCCTATATCAATGTCTGCTCTGAGTGTTTCTCTGAATCCTGTTTCATTAACACTGCATAGCATCAAAATGCTTTATTTTTCTCTTCGCGACTGAGAAAGGCTAAGATATTAGACAAACCTGTGACTCTATCATAAACATCAGCTGCCGATTCTCCATTGGGAAATCGGAAAAAGAATCGACCATAGAGCATTCGAATAGCCTTTTCAGCTCTCATCCTCTCTCTATCCTGAAAATTGCCTTTCAAGAAAAACATGAACAGGATTTATTTAGGCAGATTGTATTACCATTCAATAAATATCTGTTTTACACATAAACTGGCAGGCTTGAATGGTTTTTTCCACTTTGCATGTACTCTCTTTTCTGCTTCCAATCATTGGCCTAATACAGTGTCTGAAGGAACTTACCGAAATCTTGCTCGCGCAGACGAGGCTCTTCTCTCATACCGGCAATTCTTGAGCGCTCAAATGCTCTGGCCAAATTCTGTAATGTTTCACGAGTCCTTTTATATGGTGACACATAGAAGTAAACCTTCCAATCATCCGCCTCATCTTTCTCAATCATCTCCCTGATTCTCTTACCACATTCTTCAGCCTGGGCCTTTCCTTTCTCAGTGAGGGCGATCTTCGGATCAGCGATCCTTGTATAGACACTCTCATCAACATTTCCCTGGCTTTGTCCATGCCGAACCAGTATTATCCGGCGAGGCCTGGGAGGTAGATTATTTAACGGTTGTTTTTGTAGACTCTTTTCGGGAAAACTGGCCTTCCCATTTGTAGAAAGTTCAATGCTCTCATTTTGGGTTTTACAGCATTGGATGAAACTTGATTTAATCAGTTTTCGCGGCGGAAGTAGCAGTGATGAAGCTGGGGAGGTTGTGAGGGAATGTATGGCCATTGCTTGAGAAGCAACAAAACATATGATAAAGAAAATGAAATAAAATTAGGTGAAACATGTCTAATTGAATCATGTTTCCTGCGAAATCTTGACCTGTATACTGTTCTACGAGCATGCTACTGCTACATGGCTATCCTGAAACATGTCAAATTTCATTTCAGTTTGCAGATAGGACCACAAAAACGAACGGTTCACAAAGAAATGTGGTGGCCCAAGCACCTTGTATTTGTGGGCTATATTTTCTCTTGTGACACCGCCATTGTTTTCATGTCGCGCCATAATTTTCTTGTGCCATTGAGTGTTTTTTCTGTTTTTTTCCGATGGCTATGCGTTTCGGTTTTAATAAAGACGGACCCCCTTTTTCTTTTTGTTATTTTGTGAATAGTTCATGATAAACACAAACAAAAGAGGGAGGAGATAAAGTGAATTGAATCATTCAAATTAAAATGTGTTTAATAATACGATTAGGATGTGAAAAAACTACGAGCTTTTTCTGCAAGTACCTGCAAGCGCCATTGTAGTTGTTTGCCAAATTTTTTTTTTGTTAAAATTTTTTTTTTATATTTTTTTAAATTGTTTTGTTGCCATGATGTTAAAAATAAATTTTAAAAAATTAAAAAATATATTTTTAAATGATAAATATTTTTAAAAACAATCGCTACCACAATATAAAAAATTCTCATGGGGTCTCAAAAGCTGACACCATAACAAACTAGCTAAATTTAAATGTTTTTTTTTATGGAGTGTTTGTTATTGTGGTGTGGCTATATTTTTTTTAAAAAAATTTTGATGTTTTCAAATTGTTTTAATGGGTTAATATTAAAAATAAATTTTAAAAAATAAAAAATATTATTTTAATATATTTTTAAGTAAAAAGCAACCATTACCATGATATAAAATATTATTTTAAAGGGCATTTGATAATACAACCAAAACATCGTTTGCTCAAAATTTTAAATTTTTTTTACTTAAAATTAATTTTTATATTTTTTAATTATTTTAATATACTAATATTAAAAATATTTTTTAAAAAAAATATTTTTTTAATATATTTTTTAAAAAATAATCTTTATTACACTCAATGTGCGTGTGTGTAGCGGGTAAAATGCGTTCCACTTGTGTGATGGCTATTCCATTAATTGTGTGGTCAAGGTGTTGTCTTTCGTGTCAGTTACGTTGTCCACTTGTTTTTGTCTTCACTAATAATAAGAGCACTTGCCCGTCGGACACACCAAATTTTGTTTTACATCACAAAAATAAATTTGCAAACATTTTCTTCAACCATAAATAATAAAAAATTTGATTGTGTGCAAAATAGTTGTTTTACGTGTTTAATAAAATAAATTAAAAAACTATATATATTAATAAATATAAAAAATAACACTAATTATATATTAAATTAATAAATAAAAATAAAAATACATATTAAGATATATGAGTGAAAAGCTCTTCAAAATATTTTTTATTTAATAATAAAATATTCAAACAAAATCTAAGTATTCTTATGTGATTGAAAAAATAAACATGATAAAATAATGTCAAAAATATATTAAAAATTAAAAAAACAAATATAAAGTGAATATCTATAAACTTATCATTTTATCTTAGATGTATAATAATTAAAAAACAAATTACTAACATCATCGTAAGAACCTAAAAAGTTATTAGAGAACCATGAAAAAATTAAATACTAATTTCAATATTAAGTCAAGTGGTTTTTTTAGAGCATTTAAATCTAAATCTAATAAAAAAAATTAATACAAAATAGTCAAGCTCAAACACCTAACCCAATAGAAAAATGATTAGAAGTGCGTGGGCTTTTGAAGCTAGGTCCACACAACATGTCTTTTTATTTGTTGTTTTTGTAAATATCATCCACTCCTATTAAAAAAAAATAAACAACACGAACATCAACGTTAGGTATGTTTTACTTTAAAATTCATTTTAAAAGTTTTTTTCACCTTAAAACATCTAAATCATAAATTAATATTATATAACTATTGTTTCAATTCATGTATAAATATTTAAAAAATAAAAATGAGCTTTTTATATTTTGATTATTTTTTTATTTTATTTTTATTGTTGAGAAATTAAACTTTATATTTTTTTATTAACACAAAAATCTTTTTCAAAAATAAATAAATTTATCTAGCATATGAGATTCACTAAGAGAAAAGTCATGTTACAGCTGAAACTTGTGTGGAGAGCAATGAAATGGCAAAGGTTATAGAATTTTTTTTTCTCATATCATCGTCAATATATTATCTTTCAATAATATTTTTCTCTGTAATTTAAATGAATGATGTACAAAGTAAAAACTAAGTGAATCTAAATAAATATACTAATTGAAAAAATAAAACTTTTATTCTCAATAATATCATATATTTATTGTCACAAACTTAACTAAGTTTAAGATTTGAAATATAGAAATTTAACTGAAAAAGAAATCATTCAGGAACTAAATTATATTTATCGTCAAATACGAGGACTTTTCTGTAAGAAAAATAATATATATATCAAAATAGAATCTTTAAGAAATTTTAAGAACCAAGATGTTTATCAGCGAAAACAAGAAAATAGACGGGACAGCATCAGGGACCCATTGTTTGTCCTTTGCCAATTTCTTCTTAGAATTTGGGCCAATAAGCGATAAATGTCTCTGTCATAAGGCCCAACAATATTTGGGCCATTAGTTCTGATCAGTTGTTTAGAATACCAGTCCAGCTACAACGATTTGGGCTTTAAGCATATTTTTCGAATCCTGCTTGAGGTTGGGCATGAGTAACGCCCAAAATATCCAATCCAATATATTTATATTGATTTATAAGCTTCGAATAAGCTCATTCAAAATTTATGAATGAATCCAAAAGGCCCTCATACTACATTATGTTTCTTAGATTTTGGGATTATTTTCTAGGTACACGTTATTAAACATTTATGAACTTGAATTTAACTACCAAAAAGATTAATGTTCTTGAAATTTCATATTATTCCATCAAATTTCATAAAGCAAAGTAATTAAAATGGTGATTGATGAACTTGATCTCTTTAAGAGATGTTCATCCAAATTACTCATCATAAAGGGAGTCTCTATAAGGATTTGCCTTGTCATTCTTTGTCCACGTATATAGTTGCTTGACAATTAATAACCTATGCAAGGATGGTTAATGTTATGATGTCCTAGAGTGTAAGCCCTTGTGTATATTCATATAAAGCATAGAGAGAAGCCGGTCCGTTTTATAAGATTTCTTAGGGTTCAATTCAACCGTAACTATCCTTATTTCTAGATTTGATTATCGTTGACAAAGGTTGTCGATTATTTGGAGGAAAGAGCATGAAAAAAGAAAGAAAATAGTGATTTGATTTTAACGGTTGACTTTAATTTACTATTATATTTCAATTGGGGTTATTATATATTGATGCACATAGGTAATTTGAGGAGAAATTTATATATACACGATCCCTCTTGTGGTTTCTCATGTTCTCTCCCAATATCATATAATATTTCGACATTGTCTTTTAGCTTGGCAAATATGGGATTGTGATTTTCTTTGAACCTTCTTCAGTGGTAAACCCACTTGTCCATGATAGGAAAAAAGGAAGAAAAAAACCCTCTTGTCCTGTAATGGGTTTTTTCTAAGTAGATTGATGAGAACAAAATAGAGAAAAATGGCGGAAGTTTGATGGGAGAATATCTTCACGTCGGGACCAGCTAATTAAACTCCAACCTCAAAGTGGGGATACAGAACGAATTTGTTTGTGGTGTAATTAATTCATATCCTATAGACACTATCAGGACATTAAGATATTAAGGTAGAGTTTGGTATCACAATATCAAGAAATTATTAAAATATTTTTTACTTGGAAATGCATTAAAATAATATATATTTTTTTATTTTTAAAATTTATTTTTAACATCAATATACCAAAACAATTCAGAAATATTAAAAAAATTAATACAAGGCAAAACAAAAATCAATTTTTAAAAAAACATAGTACTCCAAATGCAATGGAATATTTTTTTGGGTCCATGGATAATGAAAGCTGGGCTACCATTTCTGTGACAATTAATTGGAAAACAGGCCGATAAGTGCTGTTTGTAACCTGTCGATGGAATTGTTTGTCTGGAAAGATGATATTTCTACTGATTTCAAACAATCTAGCCATGCCGGCTAATGTCCATATCTAGATGTACTGTGACCCCGAATTGTTGGAAAGACTACTTATTACTCTCCTGCAGATTAGGAGGGGAAAGTTTCCAAAGAGCCTCTGAGAAATGAGATTTGAGACAAATCTATCGTGGCCTTAATACGTGCAAAGATTAATCAACATATATAGATTTTCAGACATCAACCCAGCACTTAAACGTGTACACTAAACATCAGTATAAAAAAAGAAGACAGAAACCACGATTAGCAAACAAAAAACATACATGTTAACAGACAGATCCAACTCGAGACAAAAGGCCAAGAAATTCCTTTCTCCTCTGGCTTTTGTCATTTGTACTGGCTTTAGTCTTGTCGGTGACTTATGTTACGTGCGAGCTAAGGAGATGGAGATTAATGGATGGGAATATTAGAAGAGGGTCAAGATACCGTGTAGGTTTGGATTTGTAGCCTAAAAAATCTTTCTGTTAGGTTTCTTAATTGCTACTTTCATGTAATAATTTAAGCAATATTCACCAAAATTGAATGGTTGCTGTTAATGATGCTTAATTTATTAATATCCCCACGTACGTATGCAATACGCGTTGTAAATATTAGACAGTAGATGAAAGCACAATATGTTTACTGTTGAATTGGTAGACAATGAGAGTGAAGGGATGGATCTGCAACGTAAGCTTTAGGTGCCATGGAACCTCAAACTCGAAGAAAATTTCACTTCGCTTTTTAATTACTACTCTACATTTTTTTTTGTTGCTGATGGATGCGGCTTGCTGTCGAAGAAAAATAGAAAAATACAACAACAAATCATCATTATGCCTGTAATATTGTCACTGAACTTGTTAAAGAAAAACACGAGTTGCTGTGTGGGATTTCAGTATTCATATTCCTTTTCATATTGACTATATATCTGGTTCTTTTCCCTCTTGATAGCTGACAGATTTTGAAAATTCTACAGAAAGTTTACACTTCCCCCTAGTAGAGTAAAAGAAAAGTCAAGGCTGTAATCATCATTAAAAGAAAAAATAAACTAAAAAACATCAGCGATTTACCGTGTCTTGAAAAACATGTTTCTATTAACTGGCAGTTTTTTTAGGGGTTGTTTGGTAATTTTATGTTATTAAATATTATTTAAAAAAATGTTTATTGGCCTCTGCGCCATTCAAGTGTTACCTGAGATCTTTTTCAGTTACCAAAAATCTGCTTCCACGGTGGCATTGACAGCGACGAGTCATCCTTTTTTCAACGGTATGACGCGTGTTAATGGAGGATGCCTAGTTAGGCTACAGTGAGGTTTTTTTTCCTTTCTCCTCTCTTCTCTCTCATTTCTTAGAAATTCATGCATAACCTTAAAAACAACAGTTGCGTCCTCTATTTTGTGATTTTATCGATTTTGACCATCATTCTCTTGATCACTCTTTTATTTAGCTTTTGATGCTTTTGAATTATTATTTTTTAAATTTTATTCAATTTTATTTTTAATCCGATATGGTCCCTCTACTTTTAATTGCTCTATTTATGTGTTTTATACTTTTCTTGATTATTATGTTTTTACAATTTCACCCCTTTCAATTTTATTGCATTTGTTTTCTTAATCCATTTTTGGTTCTCATTCTTTTTATTACTATTTTCTTATCATTTTCTTGATTTATCTTTTTTCTCAATTATGTCCCAAAGCATTTGATTTTATATCCAGTTTTGGTCCTCATTCTTTCGATTATTTTTTTAATCTTTTTTTTAGTTTTTCAATTTAGCCCCTAATTATTTTTTTTTATTTTGTTTTTGTATCATATTTGGTCTGCATTGTTTGAGTTTTTAATTGTTTTATGGTTGAATATTTTACTATGTTATTTTTTCGTAGTTGCCTTCCAATAAGACAATCCTTTATTGAAAATTGGTTTTTTTTCAAACCCATAATTTGACATTTTATTATTAGTCCCTTAGCTTCATTGTTTGTTCCAGTTTCCTTTCTGTTGCATTATCTCGATCTCATATTCCATGTAATAGGTTAGTCAAGTTAACCATGGTTGACTCAGATTTTATTTTTTTTAACAATTTGGTTTTTAGAATTTGATACTTTGACGTTAAATTATTGGTCGTCGAATTATGCGATTTTTCACCTTTTTTCTGTTGGGTTATCCTGAGTGTGGGTTAATCAAGTTAACCCGGGTTAACTTGTATTCTCTTGGTTTTTTTTTTTTACTGAACTTTGATCTTTTTTGCTAGGTGCTTTTTTTAGAAGTCTAATTTTTTTATTCCCGGTATGGCAGTTGGTCGAGTTAACCTAAGTGGACTCAATTTTGTTTCTCAATTTTTAATGATTTTTTTTTTCAATTTCATCATTTTGTGTTAAGTTATTTGAAATTGATGTTTGTCATTTTTTTTTGCATCTTTTGTTGTTTTGTTATTTTAAGAGAGGGTTGGTCAAGTTAACTCGGGTTAATTTGCCTTTTCTTTTTTAATGTTTTTTTATTTAACTTCAATCTTTTTTTTATAGGTTCTTTTTTGTAAGTCTTATTTTTTTATCCCGATCTCATGTCACGAATGGTGGGTTGGTCGAGTTAACTCGTGTTGGCAAGGATATTTTTCCTTGATTTTAACGAGTGTTGTCTGCAATGAATTTTGTGAAAATATGATTTCGCAGCAAAATGAATGATTTTTTTTTGTTGACAATTTAGTTGTCTACATAAAAAAGAAGATTGATATGAACTAATTCAAAACATATATAATTATGGATAAGTTCTACTCAATAAAAGATCATGGATGATGATTTAGTTTAGAGTTATTTTCTTTATTTCTTTTCTTTTTTATGTCTATATTTAACATCTTTAAATTTTTTTTAGATTAACGTGTGTGTCCGAGTCAGCTTACATGCATCTCAACTAATCCCACGAGCACTAAAGTTAACGATCATATAAGTCTCCAATGGTCCTAAGATTTTTGAGACTCGAACTAATGACCTTTAAGTAGCAAACTCAAGACGTGATCAGTTGAGTTTACACCCCTCAGGGTTAAATATCTTTAATTTTTAGTATTTATTGGAATGTAACAGAATAATACATATAAGAAAATAAATTATTTTATTTTATTATAATTATAATTATTGAGCTTATTGAAATGAAAATTGATTTTATTTTTTAACTTGTTTCTATATATCTCGCCCCACAAGTTAGAATTTTCAGATACACTCCTGGTTATAATTAATTACTTTAATATATTACTGAACTTATTAGTTGATAATATCACTGATGAAATACCGGAGATTAAACGTTACTTTTCTCCTCATTGTTAATAAACTTTTTTTTTTGTTTTTTTGTCTTTTTTCTAGTAAGAAATACATGCACGCGCTGGATTTCATTTTAAAATCATGATTCAAAAGTTTATATATATTTTTAAAGGTTTTTTATTTTTTAAAGTTAACATTTTTGTTTTGAGTTGTGCTACAAATCATGTAATCCAAATCATTGGTGAATAAAAATAATAACATGCTGTAAATAAATGCAACTTCTTGCCCATTTATTATTAAATGCTAGCGTTCGCTATTCACAAATTGATTTTTTTTTTTATTGTCTTAATGACTAGGCTCCAACTAATTTTTGTGTACCATATTCAGGATTTAAACCGAAAACATCACAAAACTCAAATCTTAATGTACTTGAAATTAATTAAATTGTGAAGAAACATTCAAATTAATTTTAGCTTCGTAATTTACCCGAGTTTTGTCAATATCAAACAACTAATTAAATTCCAGTAGGATTAAATTAAGTTTAAATTTGACCATTATTCATTTGAGAATCTTGAAAGATGATCAAGTCACTGTGGTTGGCGAAGTTATTTTCTTGAATTAATAATATATAGCACTCCAAATTAGCTATGAATGTTGTCTAATTAATGTTAATGTGGTCCCTCGCTAATTAAGAAAACCTGGTTTTGCTAATTAAAAGAATATGTAGTAGCCACAAACTCCATTTTGTTTGAATTTGCCTATATATATATATATCTTACAACATTAGAGGTGTGACCTTAAACTAACCACATGCATTGTCTCTACAAAACTGAGCATAGAATTGAACAGGTCAACAAACCATTCACGTTATGTGTTAATCATTACAATATTCTACGGCAAAATAATTTAAAACCCAATATTACAAATAAAAAATCATTACAATTTGATATGACCTTAAATTCCATGATTTTGACAAATTAGGACTTGCACTAATTATTGGGAGAAAAAAGAGCTATAGAATTAATGAGAGCTCATCGCAATTCAGAAAATTCAAAGGGTGTGGTGCTGCTCGTGCTTACCCCCGACGACCTTGTTGCCATACTGGTCCATTTCCACACTAACGAGAGCTAATCCCTTTTGATGAGGATGATCCGTACATATATATCACAAGCCGCCCCTGCTTCATGAAGTCTATTATAAAGCTGGTCCACGCGACGCCATTGTTTTCGAAGAAACAAGAAAAATATGACACTGTGATTATTGATTTGATTAAGTTTAATAGAATTAATTAATTTAATAAAATAATTAAAAAATACATCAACAAAAAATAAAGCAAACAAGAAAATATCATTTGAATTTCTTTTTAAAAAGCTTAATTTAATAATGAACAACAAATAAAAAAAACCTAAGAAAATCTTGGTCATTTTCAAAATCAGTGAAAAATTCTATAAAAAGAGATAAAAAAATAACAGAGCTCAATTGATAAGCACATAAAAGTGCATTTTTATTAAGGTTTTATATCATTATATTACATTTAAAGTATCATTAAATTCTTTAACTTAAATACATTTTATAATAACAAGTTTGATATCATAATATATCTTTAATTTATGATAAATATTCAGTTTTAAATACAGGTTTGTAAATATAGACATATTTCACAATTCAAAAGACTAATTGATATGTTTAATTTATTTAAAATGATGTTTATATAAAGAGACAAAGAGAGGGCTAGGCTTACAGAAGAAATCCTAGTTGGGTTGGTTCTATTCAAATTAAAACACCCTTCGGTTTTTAGGTTATAATTGGAGTTATTGACCTTGAATTCAAGTGTGGTTTATCTTGATGAATAGAGAAGACATGGGTCTAAAACATTCATAAAGAGTCCAAGACTCAATACTATTGTTTTGAAGTTCAAATCTTAATAACAAAATTGTTTTAATATTCCAATTGTTTTAATTTTGAATATTCCAAGACATAGGTTATAATATTCCAATTTTAAGTGCCCTTTTCTTTTTAATTTTAAATTAGCTATAATTAACTTTTCCATTTTGTTTTAATTTTGAATTAGCTATTAGCTTTATCTTTCAAAAAACCACCAATATGTATGGAGAAGTATTTATATACCTTTACTGATTTGAAATTCATAATTTGAATGTAATTGTGTTTATTTCTCATGCTATCAATTCACGTTAAAACTTAATAAAAAAAATTGTGAGACTGAGAATATCGTGAAGGCAGGCATGGTCTCGATTAGATTAATAGCGTATTTATAACCGGTCTAAAACTCCTCTAAGAGGTTAAAAGAAATTAATAGCATCCAAATCAACTGTGGTATATATAGTTGTTTAATTAGGAACAAAAGAAAAGGAAAAAGAAAAAACCGCTTTCCATCTTCTGAAATCAACAACAATAAAAGCAGTTTTTCGGTTTGGAATATGAAATCCTTCTTTCAGTTTCACTTAACATTTTTAAGGATGCTATTTCTTTTTGTCTCTTGACTGCCCCTCAGGATCTGCACTCTCAGTTTGATGGCCGGCATTGTTAGTTAATGCAATTGGTTCCTACTGAGAAAGCATCGTTTATATCCTCGATCAACAGTCCATTCAGGAACAGACATGGGGTGAGGATCTTGAAGTTGGTTTGATCTAAAGGCTATGAAGATAAATAACATTTTGATTTTAAACTATGTTATTTGGATTTTGTACTATATATATATATATAGCTAGAGAGAGTTACATTTAAGCACACTAGCAAATCCCAAATTAAAATAACTCCCACAAAAGTTGGAACACATTAGACTACGCATAGTGTTTCCCCTCTTCTCCATATACAGATATATCATGTAAGAATAATTTAATTTTATGTCATTTGGTCTGACATAATTAAAAATAATATATGTGGAGTCATAATTTTTATTGGCAACATTCTTAATCCAAATCTTCAACCATATATTAAAAAAGATTATCGTATGATCGATAAGCTCTAAAGTCTAAACCTTCTGATAAACAGTGTCGCCCCACATGCATGAACCCGCCGCAGGGTTGTGCTGTGATGATTGTGTTCTAAAAGAGAAAAAAAAGAAAACAATAAGAATTTGTAATCACAGACATTATAATTAATTCTAGGACATCATGTTTGTCCTTGATTATACTATAGTATATGATGGTTTGTTGGACCAGATAAGGCATAGTGCAATTACTCCGATGGTCCTCATTTCATGAGAACAGTCCCAACATATATATAATTTTGGAAAGCATCATATTTCAGCATGAGCTGGATATTTGTCCTGTAAATGAAAGAAACAAATGGCTGGAGATCAAACATGCAACAAACAAGCATCAAAGTGGGACATGCATTAAACAGTGCCCTCTATTTATTTTTATTTTTATTTTTTTCTTATTTTAAATCCGAAATATACCGTTACTTCCTATCAAAGTAATTGGACATGTCAACCTCTCTTTGCTTCATACATTTCCTAAAAACTCAAAGCAAGATGACAATAAACTAGTTTATTTTATTTCTTGAAGTCTTGCCATGAAAACTGAGAAGAAGATACGATCGAAAGCTCTTAATCATTGCAGGAAAAAGACAACGATAAACCGCATCTTCTTTTTGCAAGCCCTAGACCAGTTCGACGAGCAACTTCTTGCTCTTGAACACTTATTTTTCTTTTCTTTCGTTTTGTCTTCCACTTGATGGTCATATCTTAGAGCCAATATTTGCCCTCTTAAACGCAGACGTCTAGCTACACTTTGATGCCATGCCAGAGGATTTATAATGAGAAGTGCTTTAGAATTGAACATTGCACGGATCAATATTACACTCTAATATAGTTTTTTACACTATACTATCCATATTTAATTTGCAATACGAAGATTTAAATTTGTCAAAAGCATGGTAGCGCGCATATATCTATGTTCGGGTGCCTAATTGACCTGCTTCGCCCGTGAACCAAAATCCTAATAAACAGTGATCAGCCTGTATCCAATTGCAGAACACAAAAAAGAGCGCCGTTGATTAATTAACCTCAATCCCAAACAGTCAGACACCGTACCTACAAATGAGTTATTAATCAAACGCAGATTGACCTAACCCTACCGCCCTTGCTGACACCGTACTGCCAAAAAGAACACCTTGTTCTATGGACCCACAGCCATATATAATCTCACTATCAGAACCATAATCACCAATCCAAACAAATCCCCATTTAAAAAAAAAAAACATTCGACTACAAACTATTTTTTAGGGTTTTACTCCTTCTTTGTTTTCATACTCCCAGCTTGTATCCCTAGCTGGGTTCAACCCAAACTTAAGAGGTTGATCCAGTGAATAAGTAGGTTTTCTTGCTTTCTTTATTTTCTAGGTTCAAATATTGGAATCAACATCCAAGAAAATTACTAAATTCTTTTCAATATACCAGATTAATATAAAAAATACATCCTTTAAATAATTTTTAAAAAGGATTTAATTTCAGACCCAAATTTATCAAAAATATACCCTTAATGTCTACAAAAAAAAAAAAAGAGCTAGGTCCAACCTGATGATGATCGTCATCAAATAAAGCTGCACTTCCTGTGGTATATGCTGCCTGTACAGCAGCTCTCATTGTAGGTACAGTTTGTAACTGTATTTTGAATATTATTTTTAAAAAAAATTATTTAAATATTTTTATATTTTTAAATAGTTGTAATGTGTTTATATTAAAAATAATTATTTTAAAAAATATTTTAATATATTTTAAAAAGAATACTTAAAAAATCAACGGTACAAAAATATCTTCGATAGGTCCAAGAAAACAAAAAAAATGATGATGGACCACTCTATTAGTTCAGCAAAACGTAGCCCTTGTAAGACCCTACAATCACAATTTTCAAAAACATTTCAAGAACATATACTGAAGCTAGTGACATAGTGATAAGACTCAGAGTTTCACAGTTGCTTTTAACCCCCCGAATTTTGTGGGTGCTAATTTACCTGGAAAAAAAATCCCACCAAATCACAAACAAAATATACACGTTTTCGATTTCTGGCTTCGGTTTAAAAAAATCGCCATTCACATATAAGAGACAATGAAAGTTACTGCAGACCCTGAACTACTGCGTATTGCTGATGGATAAGATGCGCAATCGGTGCAGTTTAAGCAACAGAAAAAATAGAGTTTCATTTTTTTTGTAACATAGCAAAAAACATTTTGATAAAATAATACAGTATAAAAAGTATTTAGAAAAATAGCACAAGGTCATAAATAATATTTATGATTCGCAAGTCACAAAGTGTCGTATGTAACTTTGTCAAATAAAAAAAAAAAAAAGAGAAAAAAAATTTATAAGCATACCAAAATTCCGATGATGACATTATTATTATCATTAAAAAGATCTCGATGAAATGAACCCAACAACACCAAGAAAAGTCATCAATGGTAATAGGAGCGGGTCACATGAGCGGGTTATTTTGTGTCATTTGATTTATCTTCTCATGATCTTTTTTATAATACCAATGGTGTCATCATTGAAGTTTTGATGTGTATATGAGGTCGTTTTCTTCTTTTTTTTCTTTGTTTGTTTTTCTCTCTCTCTCTCTTCTCTCCTCTTTGTAATTTTTGAAGAGAGAGGAAATAGAGAAAAGTAAAAGTAAAAATAAAAAGACATTAAAGGCACATCGAAGTTACAATGACGATATCATTGGTATCATAGAAAAGATATCGACAAGACGAATCCAACGACACCAAATAAGGTCACAAATGGTGAAGGAAGTGGGTCACACGAGACGTCTAAAGGTATCAGGGCTCATTTGTCTTTGGGCTGCTCGTGTGTCCCACTATGATCACCATTGATGACCTTCTTTGATGTCATTGGATTTGTCTCATCGAGATCTTCTAACGATACTGGCGATATCATTATTAGAGTTTCGGTGCGTCTCAAAGATCTTTTTTTTTTTTCTCTCATCTCATTTTATTGAATCTTGTGTCCAGTAAACTCGCGAATTGAGAGAGTCGCGTATGACACTTATTACTCGTAAATCGCAGATATTATCTACAACTCTCTAAACTATGTTATTTTCTTAAATATTTTTCACGCTATATTATTTTATTAAAAAAAATTCTATGCTGGAGTCCCAATAAACTCCAGAAAAATGAAGTAAATAACAGTGCAAGCAGAGAGCGCACCGAATTGTTGATGTAAGCAAGAAGTGTAATTTAGTGTAGTATAGTGTTGCAGAGTTAAAGACAGAGAGAGAGAGAGAGAGAGAGAGTGGCAGAGAGAAAATTGGCAAGCGGCGGAGAAAGCTTGGGTTAGAGGACCACCAACTTTTAACGGACAAAAATTAAAGCTTGTGAGAGTTTCTTCGCCAACTCTCACCTTAGGGGCGTGTATTAGTAATGCGTATACACTTGTGTTTATTCAACGGAATTATCCCATCATTAGAAAGGAGGTCCTCATTACGATTGCAGATTGAAATAATTTTTTTTCAATGTAAAAATAAATAAAATCAATCAAAATAAATAAAAAAATAATAGCAATAAAAAAAATAAAAACTAAATTGAATAAAAGAACATATTTATATTTTAGTAAGGAAAAAAAAGAATAGAAAAAAAAATTCACCAGAACCCAACTACTATGCCATGTATACGCATCATACTACCAAAAAACAATTAACATCAATATATATAAAAAGACCAAATCACACAGAAGTTAACTTTTAACTTTTTAATTAGTAAAAAGAAGTAGTTTGAAAATATAAAAATACTACTAGTTGCAAATTTGAAAAATTATGTTTCCAAGGGTGTGATAGTTTTTACACTGAGTTTTCAAAATGTAAAAACACTAAATTGTCATCCATCAATTTTATAATAAATTTTACTTTTAAAAGTAATATAATCTTGAATTCTTAATTGTCAAATAAGAATTCATCTTTTAAAATAATTTTGATATAAATAATTTCTGTTTTCCATTTCCATTAACAACATAATTTGTTTGTCTAGTTAAAAAATTAAATTAGTGTTGATTGTGATCGATACACTTATTAGTTTATATATCCTCCTCATATTTCGAACTCATGCAAGAATCGTAGAATACATAATGTATGCATAACGTATAAAATATACTTAGAAATCTTTCAAACACTAAAGTTTAATTTGTAAGAACATTGAATTCAATACTATTGTGGTTTTTATACCAAAATCAATTTGATACAATAAGTATGTTCATTTTGAATATTAAAGAATTATATCTCTATTCTTCGTTAAAGACACATTAATTTAGGATTTATGTCCTATAATCACAGATCAAAGCTACACATATGATCTTATACATGATGTTGAACACAATTTTTACCTAAAAAAAAAAAATGCAATTGAGAAATAGGCTGTGGTTAGACAAGCAAGACACGGACGCGCGTGGGAGGTGGGCATATTTGATGATGATCAATGGAGAGAAAAGGTGACGGTCCCCCCTTGCAATGGAGAAAGAGAGGGAGGGAGATGGGTGGGATACTTTATTAGAGCAATTAATTAGGGGATTAAATGTGGAAACATTGGACCACCTCATCTCTTTCTCCCTCACCACAGTCCCTTAATATGGGAACAAATTTTTTGGCACTACACACCACCACCACCACTCCACTCCACCAGTCGCATCCATTCTTTTCATTCCATTCTCTCTCTCAAAACTCCTTTCGGAGTTTTTTCGGCCATGTATAAAAGAACCAATTGCAGCACACACAAAATTCAGGCCCACTTCGGAGACAGGACCAGAGGCTCTCCGACGCATAAGTCTCACTGAAACCCATCTGAAAAAGCCTCGACATAACTCCTACTTCGGAATGGTTTCTTGGGATTCGTCAGAACTGCGAAGATCTCTTTATACTATACTATGAATTAAATAAGTTTTTTTTTCTTTTTTCTTTTTATGGGGCTGTGTTCCTTTTACTCATTTACCTATTATTGCAGGATATCTTTTCATATGATATGACTATGGGTATTTCTAGGGTACTTTTCGAAGAGAAAAATACTCTCTTTTTCTTGGGATTATCTTTTCATATGATAATCCAGTCATGGATGAGAATTGCTCGTATCAAAAGTTCCATATCCTGTGGTGTTCTATTAGATTTATTATCCCAAAAATAATAATAATAATAAATAAATAGCACATGTTTTCCAAGTTATATAAGACTATTTCATGAAATTCTATAACGAACTGGAAAAGTGAAATCTAGATGCATTCCAAAAGAATTATAGAATTATATGCCTATGTGTATGGGCCAGGCTAGCAAATAATGGAGGGATTAGTAGCATGCTAGCTTGTATGTGCCCCGTAAAAAAGAAATTCAGGTCTGAGGAAATATTTTTACATTATTATTAAATAAAAAAATATAGCTGTTTCCAATTATTTTTTTATAAAAATAATTTTTCCATTCAACATGCTTGTTGTTTATTTAACCAACATAATATCTTTAATTGAAAGTGTTATTTATGTTGTAAAAAAATATATAATTATTAAAACAAGATAACAAAAAAATATCAAAAAAATATATTCGTATCTTATGTAATTAAAAGTAACCACCTCCATTAGAAACTAGTACGATTCAATTCAATGTTTCCTTTAATTAATTGGGTATGATTATTGTATCCTAGCTCTATAATTAATTGAAATTATATTTTTTAGACCAGATACATAATAATTAAAAAGAAATTATTAAAATTTAAATAAAAATTTATAATAAAATTTAAAAACCATCTCAAAACTGAAAAATAAATGAATCTATTAATTTTTTTCAGGGTATAAAAAAAAAGCCAGCAAAGAACCGAGCACAAACACCTAACATGTTTTATTTTTGTCATTTACCTCTCATTATTTGTTTTTGAAGAAAAAAGTGACAAGTGACAGATTATTTGTTATGATTTTGAAAATAATTACGTGAACTTGTGATTTTTTACTTGTCACGCGCGCTAATAACCTGAGTTGTGACATGAATTTGTTATAAAATAATTACAAAAATTAATTAATATATTTTACAATATAGATAGTAAAACTCCATTAAAAAAACACTAATATATGGCGTAGGTTAATGGTATGGCTTTATTAAAAAAAAAAAAAGTAATTAATTAAAGCAAGCAAAAGAAAAAGTCATGTGGCGGCTTGTAGTTAAGAGAAGGGCGATTACTTCTTTCTATTGCTCCTGGTTTATGTGTCATCAGTGAAGCAGAGGAGTTCAATATATATATATATATATATATAACTTTAATCACTATAAAACAATGATTTTAGGATATATTATTTTTCTTGGTTATGGTCATATTTTATTTGGCTGGTGTGAAATAATTGAGGGAATTATATGGTTTTCTTACTAGGAGAAGTCTATTTTGGATGTATTTATACCATGCTGCATTGACCCACTTGAGCTAGCTATAGCGAGAGAGAGAGAGAGAGAGAGAGAGGCATATATCAAATGATGATCGTGGCTAGAGGGTCATCATCACTTCTATCTGATCTTCTATTTCAGAGAACATATATTTGATCTTTTTTCTTCTTCCTAGGTTTTGCTTTCATTTCATGGCATGCCATGTTGGCTTATTAAGAGAAGCAGACTGAAAAAGGAGGGCCTTTTACCTCTCTTTGGCTACCTCCATTTTATCATAAATCATCACCTTCTTCTTCCTCTTCTTCTTCTGTCTCCCCCACCAAATCTCCACCACTGAGCAGCACAAACCCTCATCTTGTATATTGATTCTTGACAAACAGCCACTCTTTCTTCCTTTAAGTAGGTAAAGTCTCCTCTTAAATTAGCAACAAAAAGTTACAGTTCTCCATTTGTTTCTTTTCTTTTTCTGGTTTAGTTGAGTATTAAAAAATGGCAATTTCGTTGATTGCTCTTGCTTTATGATACTTGTAACTGTGTTTTAGTGCTGTGATTTCTTTGAGTTCTCTTATTATAGTGAATCTTGATCATGAAATTGTAGTTGCAGAATCAGCATCAGCTAAAAGAGGGAACAGCAATATAAAGAAGAGAAATTTCCTGGGGTTACATGGCTAGAGAACCGTGTGAAGATAAGTCGAGGAACATGGTATCTTCAGGAAGTTTTTGTTACCCAGATGTTTCATCAAGTAACCCAACAATCCAAACCCATCTTGTGAATCAGATCCAAGGATTTGAATCCAATCCGGAGATCTTCAACTTGACTACAGGTATGGAGATGATAGGGTTTTCAAAGAATCTACAGCACCAACAAAGCGACAGTAACTCTGTTATGTGGAAAGGTTTCTTTAACAAACCAGCAAACAACCACCACCCTGGTGGTCCTTCTTCTTCAAAGACGATTCATGAATCGACAAGTGGTGATTTTTATCAACATGAATTCAGCAAACCTGATTTCTCAACTGGGATTTCTGAGGCAAGTAATGAGAATCTAATGGTTGGGGCTGATCACTCAGCTCCTTGGCAAGAAAACAGGTTGCTTGTTGATGATTCTTCGTTGACATGTGTGTTTCCATGTGAAGGAAATGAGAGGCCAAGTCAAGGTCTTTCACTCTCTCTGTGCCCAAGCAACCCTTCCAGTATTGGGTTACATTCTTTTGAACTAAGACACACCCCTCCTCATCAGAATCAAGATAATTCGCAAGAAGAAATGAGGTTCTTTGGCAAATCTCCAGCAAATATACAGCAACAGATGATGCAGGATGGTTTTTTGAAAGCTGCAAATTTGCATCATCAAGCGCAGTTTCAGCTGAGGAACTCAAAGTACTTGGGTCCTGCACAGGACCTATTGAATGAGTTCTGTAATATTCGGACAAAGCAAGGTGATGCGCTAAAGCAAAAGCCACACAAGCCTAAACAGTGGGATGATGATCAGAATGGAAGTTCTTCAAGAAAGCAATCTCTTGAATCTCTTGAATTCATTGAATTGCAGAAGAGAAAGACAAAGATGCTTTCAATGCTGGAAGAGGTATATATGTTCGTGAACTCCTTGTTTTAAAGTCTATAAAGATCCTATCTTTTTCGTTATTCCTTTCGACAAAGATAAAAAGGACACAACAACATGTTTCTTGTACCTTAATTACTGACAAGAAAGATTGAAAATTTTACTCTTGTTGTTGATTAGTTGTGGTTCTAAACTTCGTTCCTGAACTAATTTAGCGACTTGGGGCCTCGTCTTTAATGCCCCCATCATGACAATTCAAGCTTTTTATGTACTTTCAGAAACCTCTATTCCTTTATTTTCTTTTCATGGCATCTTTGTTTTAATCTTATTACTCTCCTTCTGTATGTATTAATCCTTGCTGAAACTCGTATTTTCAATGGCTAATAAAAACTAACTCAATTTTCACATCTATCTCTATCTCTTTCTTTTTTCTTTCAGGTGGATAGAAGATACAGGCACTACTGTGATCAAATGAAAACTATGGTGTCATCCTTTGAAGCTGTGGCAGGTACTGGAGCAGCCTCAGTCTACTCAGCTTTAGCATCTAAAGCCATGTCAAGGCACTTCAGATGTTTAAGAGATGGAATTGTGGCTCAAATTCATGCAACAAAGAAAGCTATGGGAGAGAAAGATCCTGTTGCACCAGGTACAACAAAAGGTGAAACTCCAAGGCTTAAGATTCTTGATCAAGCTTTAAGGCAACAAAGGGCTTTTCAACAAATGAGCATGATGGAGAGTCATCCATGGAGACCTCAAAGAGGCCTTCCCGAAAGATCTGTGTCGTTTCTTCGAGCTTGGTTGTTTGAGCATTTTCTCCATCCGTAAATATCTCTCTCTATCGTTGAGCTTCCACAAAATTTAGTGTCTATATAACTACACTACAAAGTAGATTTAATGAAAGAATCAAATTAAGTTTTCTGCAAACAAAAACAAAATACAGCACATGTTGTTGTGTTATAGCCCCAGTAACTTCTTTCATATGTTAAGTGTTAAGAAGGGTCTCAATCATTTTGCTTTCAAATACCTTCTTAGTCTCTACCCACCTCCATCAGATTCTTTTCTTTTTTTTCCTTTTTTTCATATTATTTCAATCATTTTAGTTCTCATTCTATGTACATATTTTAAATTTTTGGTGGATCTGATTCTATTGCATAGGACCCATATCTCTCACTCAAACACGCAAGAGGAGTTAAGTAATATACACATGTTGTTCTATTGCATAGGCCTCACATCAAGCTTAACCTCCATGTTTTTCATGGCAAACCCTTTGCAGGTACCCAAGTGATGTTGATAAACATATTTTAGCCCGTCAAACTGGTCTCTCGAGAAGCCAGGCACGTCCACATCTCTCTATAGATTATTTTAATCTTACATGAATTAATCTATATTATCGATGGGGCATATCTTCATAGGATCCACAGTTTTACTCATATGATCACAAATGTGATTATAATATGATTATGTGTATGATATTAAATTAATTATATGATGCCTCTTGTTCTTACGTCTTTCAATAGGTATCCAATTGGTTTATCAATGCAAGAGTGAGGCTATGGAAACCTATGGTGGAAGAGATGTATTTAGAAGAAACAAAGGAGCAAGACAACAACATGGCCTCCTCGGATGGAGTCACTGATCTTGATGAAAATATTAATGGCCGGCCTAATCAAAATCCTTCTTCAACAGATCAAAAACCGACACCGGACCATCTCATTCGAATTGACTCTGAATGCCTGTCTTCCATTATCTCTAACCCAGATAAAAATGGCACCAACAAAAGCACTATATCATTTCAAAGCCACCACTTGCAACACCAACAACAGAGTTTTGGAAACTTTGGTAGTATGGATTTGGACTTTTCATCTTACAATCATCACGCGGCGGGTGGGGTTTCTTATGCTAATGATAGTGCTAGTAACCAGAACTTCAATGGTGGTGGTGGAGTGTCGTTGACATTAGGGTTGCAACAGCATGGAGGGAGTGGAGTGAGCTTAGCATTCTCTCCTGCCTCTCAAAGTTCTCTATTTTACCCTAGAGACCATACTGAAGATTGCCAACCAGTCCAATACTCGCTTCTAGATGGTGAAGGACAGAATTTGCCTTATAGGAATTTGATGGGAGCTCAGTTACTGCATGACATGGCTGGATGAAATTAAAAAAATTGCTTGATCGGACATTCGGTGGGGATATTGCCGGAGTTCTTACTAAAGGATGGTGATGGTTGCTAAGTAGTTTTAGGTGTAGATAAATACTCCATACGTATCTACATAAAGCTACCCTAGTTAGTTAAAAATACTGTGGACATTAGTTCCATAGCTAGAATAGTTTTTGCCCTTTTTTTTTTTCTCTTTTTGCATTGGAAATTAAGAACTTGTTTCTTTTATGAGAGGCTAATTTGGAATTGCAAGTGATCGATGCAAGGTAATTCAGGTATTTCTTCCCTCTTTTGGGTAGAATCAATTTTTCAAGAATTTTATCATGTTTTATTTTCTGAAGGTAGATGTCTCTTTTTTTATTTATTTAAACCAGCATGTGTTTACGGTTGTTTTTTAAAGTGTTTTTTATTAAAAAAATATATTAAAATAATATTTTTTTTATTTTTTAAAATCATTTTTGATATCAGCGTATCAAAATGATTTAAAAACACCAAAAAAATATTAATTTAAAACAAAGAAAAAAATAAAATATTTTCAAATTTTTTTAAAAACACAAAAACAAACAGGATCAAATGATTGCTTAGGCTGAGTGATTGAATCATTTTTTTCTCTTGTTTAAGTGGTGATTTCAATTTTATTTTTTTATAATGGTTTATTATAGCTAGATATTTGTTTTTTATTTGCTAGACAAAATTAAGTTAGCAACTCAATTTGGTTGGACCTCGGTTTTGGAGATTAAGACAATTGCTATAAATGGTGGTCCCTAATTCATCTTCATGAAGGTGATCTTTCATGCTCATAAGAATTGCTTGCTTAATGATTTGTCCACTTTGGCTACTGCTTTTGCTGATGGAAAGGTGCTTTTTTTACCTTCCTTTTCGACATGGTGTGATAGCTAGAGGATTTTCTAGGATTATATGCTCCTTCAAGTGGAAAACGCAGCTCTTCCGGGGAAAGGTTTTTATTAATTCCTGCCCTTAATATTATTCCCATGATTGAAGATCATGAACTTGTTGAGGTAATCAACATGAGTAGCTTTTTTTCAGTGGGAAAACAAGTAGTGGCCTTCTCGATTCTTGATTTCGTAATAGAAGTTTTAAGTATTTTTTAGCACATTAGCAATGGTTTTAATTTTGTATCGCGTGCTAATTAATTAAAGAGCTACATAAATATAACTATGTAGGAGCAAGATTAGGCAAAAATGCCTGAAGATTATATATGCTCCCTTAAGAACAATTTGCATTACCGATTAATCCATTTTCCAAAAAGGTTAGGCCATCATAACTCTCAGGGGGAAGGAGCTAAAAAACAACATCAGCACTTACATTAGCATGATAATTAATCTGCATGACCCAACATTGCAAACGACTTTACTAAAGGCATAGGGCAATAGTTAATTAAGCATATGGGAGCATTAATTAAACAATAGTTAATTAAGCATATGAGAGCATTAATTAAATCAAACAAACAACAATTAATTTATGCTCTTTTTGCTCAAACAGAAAGTGGGAAAGGTTTTAGTGATTCATGCATTACCTTTGACGCTGACGCTGATGATTATCATTTTATATGCTGTAACGCTTCAATCATTTACTTGTCTTATGAAAAATGTGTGCCTAACTGGCTACTCATCCTGAAGGTGACATCGCTAAAAAGCATTATGTTTTTTTTTTATATCGCACACATGCATTGAAGGCATAGAGTCCATTCTACTGTTTGTGAATATCTATCTTGAAACTCCTCCTTGTTGAAGAATCTAGCTGAATTATTATACTAATTAACTGCAGATCATGCTGGTGGGATCGATCCATTCATGTAATGGATGGAAAGTTTCTCTACAAGTCATTTAACAGTGGTGATTTTGCTACACCTCCAACAGTGCATTTCTGCTTTGCTGAGCAGCTTATTAATTATTACAGTATTGAGGGATGCCGTTATAAGAGTAAACATGGCATGGTAAAATCACCATCTCCCATTTAATTAGGCAAAACAAGGGATGGGTGCCCAAGTGTACATGATCTTAAACAAAAGCCTACACCCAACAACACATGACTAGAGAGCCAAATCCAGGAGGACTGGAAGGCCAAGCCTCTGTGCTTTTTTTTAAATGAGTCGATGTCATGAATATATTTTGGTTATTTATGATCATCAAAACATAAAGGTTCAAGTTTTTCGGACCTTCAAAATCTTGCTTTTAATTTATTTTCATTTTAAAATACCCTAAAATATATTATAAAAACCTCAATAATTCTATTTTCAACCCCAAAACATTCTATAATTAATCTAAAAAACAAAAATCAAACAGAATAAAAAAAAAATACAAGCCATGATTTACATTTTTAAACATGGTTAAAGAAAAAAACCACCTCATTTGAACTCTCATCTCCTAGACTAATTAATTGATACTAAGATTAGTCTTTCTCTCTTTTTTCTCAACAATTAAGGATAGAAACATGATAAAAATAACGTTTTGATACCAAAAGGTAAAAACTCAAAACTATAGGAACCAAATAATATAAAAATAAAAAAAAATTACGAGACCAAATGAAATATTTTGCAACTTATAAACGATATGTGTGTGTCATGAGTTTGATATTTCGAGCTATATTCTTCTGTCCAGTTGAAAGCATAAGCAGGACTAAAATTAACCAGGTTCATATTGGGCCTCATAATCCCACCACTAGCAATAATTGAGCCCAAAAGTAGGATATAGACTTTCTCTCGGGCTTGGAGCTTGGACGTTGGAGCTCTATCTAAACCCAGTCCAAGTCTGTTTGGGCCACTTAATTAACCATCTTGTTTCAGGCATCTCAGCTTCATAGATCAACAGGAGTCTAAAAAGTTGTACAAATTTATTTCTCTAGCTGACTCATTTTATTGAGCCAAGACTTCGATACAGTCTAGGATTTTTATTTTATTTTTCTGTTTCGACAGGTCCAAGGCTGTGCTCAAGGACAGTGGCCCAGGACCCCTTGTTTTTAAAATGCCAACCAGGTTCTGGACAAATTTCTCTTGCCTACTATAATCATGCACCGACCACATGCAGGCCCACTCTTGATCATCTTGATTTGCTTGTCTGTTATTTTATTTTTTGTCTTGTAATAAAAAACAATAGTCTAAAAAAAAGGAGGCTAGCTTTGAAAGAAATCTCTTCCCAGGCCAATAATGCAACATCTGAAATCGGCTTTTCAAGGGTCTGACCGTACCTAGTGGACCAATGTATGCTCACAATTCAATTATAGAGCGTACAGTCGATGTGACCCTAGAAAAATTTCAATTCAGGTGTTTTCTATTGGTCGCACCTCAATTCACGTTTGCATGGCCCGTATCTCACCGTATTTTCATTCTTCTACAGCATCTCACGTAGACATCCTGTAAGATTACGATTACGATTACGATTACGATTACGATTACAAATTATTAAAATTAAAATGCTTCGGTGCATGCACCAAAGTCTCCGTGCGTGCATATTACAGGGGAATGAAAATGTAAAATGAAACTTTTGCTGTTGTTAAATAAAATTATTTAACTTTTCCATAAAATCTATTTACTGTTATTATATTAATTGGAGACAAATTAGTCTATTAATATTTTAGAAGAAGAATAAGATAATTTAAATACCATTAAAATTTTAAAAACTAGGGTCCAAAGGATTTTTTTTTCTTTTAACTTTTTTATTGCACAATAAAATAATTACATTGTCCTTAAAAGAAAAGGTTTTAAAACTAACTTCTAGTATTTTCATCATTGTTTTTTAGTTATAAATAATATGAATGAAAAGCAATTTATTCTTTTAAGAAATAAAAATAAAAATAAAAGTAATTAGCACATACAACACACATGTCAGCGAGTGGCAAACATGCACACTTTTTAGGAGGTGCTTGTTGCGTCTCTTGACATCCAAACATCATCTTCCGCGACTACATTGGAAGCATCACAATTTCCTTTTCCTGGTGATCAAGCATATGCGCACGACGGCGCAACGATTCTGCTTCGATGGACTTTGTTTCTTTCCCTTCTTCTTCTCTCTCTTCTCACCTAGAATTTCGAGTCAACCTTTTAAAAATTTAAATGTGTCATGTTAGTTTGAATTTGTATCAATCGTGATTATCATTATTTTTATTACTATTTATTTTACTTTTAATGCCATTTGAAGTTGATTTTTTTTAATTTTATCCATCACCATTTTATTTCCATTTAGTTTTTGTATCCAATTGATTTTTGTTCATTTACATCCTTCGACATTAGGTTATTCAGCTTTAAACTATGTGATTTTCCTTGCTTTTCCTTTTGGACTCTGATTTTATATCCAAAGTTACGAGTTAAGTCAAGTTAACCTAAGTTGACTTGTGTATTTTTTTCAATGTTTTTGTAATTGATTTTTTTTTCTATTGTCTTTCATCATTTAGTTGTATTGAGAGCTGACCTCCATTGTTTTATTTAGTTTTTCCTATATGAAGTTATTCTGATCTCATGATGGGGCCATAAGTTTGGCATACTAACTCGAGTTAGGTTTTTTTATTCTTTATTTTTAAAAAAATTCAGTTTGTCCTTCAACATGTAATTTGTTGATAATTAAGCTTCAAGTTTTTTTCATTTTTCTCAACATAAAGTTATCCTAATCTCATTTAATTTTTGTTTTGTTATCAAATAAGATTATTAAGACATTTTAATAATATTTAGAGGATATCTCTTTATAATGCAAGAGTTTTTTTTTATTAGTCATTTGCTTTCTTTTATTGTTTTTGTTTTTTTATTCATATTATTAAATTAAAAAAGATTATTGAACTTGTTTAAGTCAATAATATGAGTTTTAAATGTTTTTTTATCCTATAAAAATACTATTATTACCAGAATATTGATTTTACAGTTCATAATATAGAACGAACCACCTCTCTATAAACGAGAAGGAAGGGACAAAATAGCAAAAATGTAGTGCTCCCCTTATTATTATTATTATTATTTTACTGCAGTCTGTTAGAATGCTAAACTCTCCTCGACAATGGATGATTGGGTCAAATTTCTTCGTTAAGCAACACACATCACTCATCAATGTTTACTTCCCATCGTATCAATTGAGTACTGATGCCGTTGTCCCCTGCAACCACCTCTCTTATTATTATTATTATTATTATTATTAAAAATATAGAATCTGAGAAAAACCATATAAAAACTTTACATCAAGAAAATAATTAACTAAGTATTTTATCCACATTAAATGTTTTATAAGGAAAGTTTTTCAAAAAACTAAACATAAGTTCATACATAATTATTAAAAAGGTAACCGTTCATGTTATCATAAACGTATGTAATATTATTTGAAGACTATACCATAATCGAATAACTATTTAAATATTAATAGGATAAATTTATTTAAATTACATCCTATTATAAAATATATATATATAGTGTCATTAATATAACTTGTAAGGATATAATTTAAAATAAATAAAGTTTTGAGGACCAAATTGGGAAACACTTCATTCATCTACTCCCAAAACATTGTTCATTTATTGTAAATGAATCGGACCCATTGGAGAGATTTGCTTGAGAAATAAACTCCCCGGCAAAAAGGATTACTCATCCATTTACAAGAGAATTATACCTTACTTTATCGAGTACCTCATGAGAAAGAAGGTTTGAACAAGACGCCATACATTATTGTGAATTTATGCTGCAACTGATCATGCCTGAAAATATACTGTTAATTTTCACAGCAAGAGGGGACAAAGATCCGATACTGAAATCATAAATGAGCTAGTACAATAATTGATGATACTCGTGGAAGAGATGGGCCACCGATCAAGGAATAGCTAGGACCCACCTCTCTGTAAATGAGAAAAACTCTTCCTCTGGGCGCTTTCCGGGGAAAACCATGGCGGTGAATTGAAGATCCCTTCTCCTTCCTAGATCTTACCTACCTTGAGAAATTGCGGTGTCTAAAAAGGCAGTTGGAGCTTGGAGGTGGTAGCTGGTGGAATTATTGCAATCATGGGACATTGGGACATGAATTCTTAGAGAAAGCAATGTTGGAAAAGTAGTTTGACATTTTACATATTTTATGTGAATTTTGGACCGACACTTTTGGCGTGTTATGACTATGTTTCCTTTTGTTTTTAGGTTATTGAATTTCAAGAACACGTGATTAGTTTCTGTCATTTTAGTGCTGGTTAGATTTGTGATATATTCCTCAACAAGATGCATGGTTCCACTGGAAAGAAGAAGAAGAAGAAGAAGAAGAAGAATGCATGGTCTCAAAGTGGCACACAGCGCATAGTAGCAATCAATACATCAAATTATTAAGTTAATGTATGTTTATTGTTTCAGTGTAGAGAAAGACAGACAACATGAATAGAAGGAGATATAAATTTATCTCTAATGTATCAAAAAATTTATTTTTTTATTTTTTAATTTCTAAAATATTCATGCAAAAAAAATTTAATTTTAAAATTATTCAACTAAGACATGAAATAATAAAAATTGTTATTATTATTGTTTTAAAACTCGACCCGATAATCAACTTAGAACAAGACCCTAATCACAAGTTGAGAGAGTCAATTTAGGTTAATTCTAAATTTTTTAAAAGGATCAAAACAATATTATTTTGACCAAATTGTTTTTCAAAAAAAAATTATCGGGCTTTTTACTCGGATTTTACCTTGAATAGATTGAGTAGTAAATCGACTGAGTTTTTTATTGAATTAGATCTAGTCAATCATTTTTTTATTTAAAGAAAAAACTAAATCAATCTTAGCCTCGAGTCGACTAGGTCCTAAATCGACCTATCAAACTAATCCTAATTTTATAATTTGAGTTATTATATTATTATTAATTTTAATATTCAATATAAACTATATGTAAAAAATAATATTATATTCTAAGATATATAGAATGATTTTATCTTATATATCATTATTAAATATATTTTTTTTATTTTGTTTTTTATAAATTATATATATAAAAAAGGGTCCTGCACAATCCAACAGGCACTTAGTGTTATCTCTTTGCTTCCATCCTTCCGGCGAAAAATATTCCTAAACCCGCGCCCATTTAAAAAGCGCCCTTCGGAAGCAACAGGAAACAATAATAAATAAATAAGGAATCAATTGGTCCCTTGCCCCGCTATAGGCTCTTTCTTTGATCGAGAGGCTCAATCATGCTCCATATAATGTTTTTTTAAATTGTGATAGATTTTTCTTTTTATAATGTTTTTTTATTTAAAAATATATTAAAATAATATAATTTTTTATTTTTTAAAATTTATTTTTAATATCAATAAATTAAAAAAATTAAATTATAACCAATTTTTATTAGAGCCGCGATACCAAATCAAATTTTAATGTCGGTCACTTCTCAAACTAAAGGTCAGGGACCCTGTGGTGAGCTCTGTGTCCATTCCTGAATATTTCGCACAACGCTGCAGATAAGATGCTAAAGTTAATTTATCACGTCAAAAAAAAAAAAAAAGCGTTGCCTTTAAAAAACGTCTTCGATAATTATGTTTGAGAAACGGAAAATGGTGTTTATATTTAATAAAACAAATTTAAAAAATATATAAACTTATAAATAAAAAATTATTATTAACACTAATTAAATATTATATATGAGAAATTGATTTTTTTAATATAAACAAAAGATAAATGTACATACAAATATTTTATCTCGATATCATCTTTTTTATATATATATGTTTTTATTTATTTTATCTTAAAAGTTAATTTTAGTTGCAATCCACGGTGCATTTATATCCATGGCTCTTTTAGTTTTTATTTTATTTTATTTTTATTTTAATAAAAGTAATACTAAAAGGGAAAGAGGAAATGCCATGGATGACATGATTGAAGGGTCAAACAGGAATCCAAAGCTTCTTACCAGTCACCGCACTCCACACCATGCTACGAGTAGAGTTAAAAAGTAAATTTGCAAGGCAAGAGAAAAAGGTTCTAGAGCTGTGGATATGTTAAAACTTTTAAATTAAGAACTAAAAAGACGATGTTTGTGTTTTATGAAATGAAATTGAAAAATATATGAATTGTTAAATCATAGAGAAAAAATGGTTAATACTAATTAAAAATTAAAACAGGAAGGTTATCTTCATTGTAGAGAAAAATAGATATACATAATAATTTTTTATATAATTACGTGGGTGACTTTTAAATTTTTTTATTTAATTGTGAAGCCATAAAATAAATATTCATTAAAAAAAATAATTCAAACTATGAAGAAAAAATGTATTTTTCAGTCAAAATTCTCTCTTTTCATTCATGTATTTTTTTTTTATTAAAAACACATTTTTTATTAGCATTATGGTTTATTGAATGAAATATTAAGGCAGTTAAAATTAAAATTAGAAAAAAAATCTATTAATTTAAAATACATTGTAAAAATGTATCTCTCTAATCAAAAACTTCTTTTTCATATTCATGGATTTCTTTTTTTCTTTTAACAAAAGCATGAATTATTTTATTAGAAGTATTATTTTTTAAATTAAAACTTATCATAATCTTAAAAGCAAGTTAAAAAAAATTATAAATCAATAATTTTGATGTAAAACATTAAAAAATGTATAATGTGAGAAAAATCATATAAAAATTCACAATAAAAAAATAAATATTTCTATCCGCATTAAATGTTCATGAGGAAATTTCTTTATCCGCATTAAATGTTCACTTACCAGACTTTCCAACGACCTCTGTACCATTATGTTCCTGTTCTACAAGAGTTGGAAGGACCTAAATGCAAAGAAATTAAAATTGGTGATTGAAATGTAAGAAGGCTACAATTTCAAGGAATTGAAAGGAAAAATGAGCTATGAACATTAACGTGAACAGGGAAATGAAGAGAAGAGTTACAGTAAATGAACAATAAAAGCTTCGAATCTTTTGGTTTCTTTTATATTTAATGGCCAAACTTTCCGACAACCATTATTCCATACATTTTATTTATTTATTACTTATTTTTATTCAGAAAAAAAAAAGAGAGGAAGTGTAGCCTTTACCAGACTTTCCAACTACCTCTGTACCATTACGTTCCAGTTCTACAAGAATTTTTTAAGAATATTTCTCCCATTTTTATTTTTTTGGTGATATTTCATTGCACTGGGAAATGTTTAAGGCGTAGCTTTCCTTGCGGCTTTCACAAGCCAATCAGCTGCCATTTGCATTCCTACCCTCATGCTTCACCAGCACCTTGATACTGGAGTTATTTTTGGAGAGGTAGAAATGGTTATATCAAGTTAAAGAGATCCATCTGATCTCTGATGGAACATGGCAAGGCACCATGTATTGCATGCACATGGGGACATGATGCTGCTGTGCTCAAATTGATCCCATGCTCAACTTTCTGTCATAAATTACTATTTCCCTCTGTTTATTTATGCCATATGCTCTGTCCAAGGGAAACAAGGATACTGTAGGTACAAGCAAGAATCATGATAGATTTTGATAGAATTAAGGGCAGCACATGCCTTTTGGTAAGGCTATATCTTAGTCTCTAAAAATAAATCAAGTAATTGAAAACTACATCTAGCACATGTATAAAATGTGTAAGCCACAGTGTCTTATATATGAACATATTTCTTTTCTAATGATTCTTTGGAAAGGGCTACACTGGAATACAGTTACACGTACAAAATTGGTAACTAAAGAAATAAATTAAAGAACCAAGAATTTGAAAGGGAAAGAAGGGAAAAGGCTCCTATCTTGAAACTTTTCACTTACCCCCTCCACCCTATACTTCACTGATCTCGTCATCCCTGCAGACACCCACATTAATCATGACACTTCCTTTCTTCTTTGAGTTCATTACACGGCAGCAGTTTCTTCTTGGAGACTGCGAATTACATGCACAAACAAAGCCACAGAGCCCCCATGTTACTCTTTCTGGATTTATCAAATACAGGTTTAATGGTGCTAGTGACGAAGTAAACAAAATTAGAGCTACTTACTCTATCCCATAAATGAGGATCAGGCTTCTTGTGAACCACAATTGTCTCAATTTTGTCAGGATCGGCCATCTTCCACTTGCATGCAGGATGTGGGACGTAATGCCTGGAATACTCGCTCACTGTTGTGTTAAGTGAAGAATCAAATTTGACCTTTGACAAGTAAAACACGAAGGGCTTTTGGCAAGGGTTTCGGCTGACTGGTCGAGTGTTGAATGCATATGCTGTGTAATCTGCTTTTCTGTACCAATTCAAGAATGTTCTTGAAGGCATTTCTATCTCGCGGGGTGAAAAGACCCCTCGGAAAATTTGAACTGCAAAGCCCCATGAAACAGAAACGGTCCACCTCTTGGATTTATCATAGCAAATGGATTGCTGCATTAACCCTGCAGAGTCAAGCTTCATTGGCACTGTTAACCATCGAAGGGCTTGAACTCGAGTTGCATTTGGGAAAATGGGCTCAACAACATCAAGATGATGCAACGAGACCAAGGGTGTAACAGGATGCGCTGCAAGGAGTCCAAACAGGTTCCCATACACATCATACTGACAGGCAACACAAAATATTAGAATCACTATTTCAATGGCAAGGATCATACTTCAGAAACTAAAAATTTCATAAAAACATAGAAGGACAATATAAATATAATCAATGCCCCTGAGTGGATAAGCCCTCTTTCCTGTCAACTAGCTTCATCAGTTGGAGTTCATTCCATATTTTGCAAAACAAATGATACAAGATGTCAAGAACCATACAAATCAAGCAGCTATTATTGAGCTCCTGATTCAAATAATGAATTTTGTCTCACTAATGACAGTGCTTTGCGTCCAAGCAACCCTTTAAAATTGCATGGAGCACACCATATGCACGCAATTGCCAGCACAATTTGTCCCATAATTTGCCACACAAGAAAAGCCTGAAAGTGGTTAAAAAGTTATCTTCTCTTGATATGGCCTACTATTTTTTATAAACTTTTCCTAGATTGCCAGACATCAAAACAAACTGCCTATTGCCCACTATAAGAAATTTGTGCCAACAATATCAAAGATGCCCCATTAGAGGGCATAGCCCACGAACATACTATGCTAATTATGTGGTTCCTTTTACAATCAGCAAATATGTACACCCTATATCAAGACGAGTTTCTCCAGTCTCCCCAGCAAAATCAGCAGAATTTTCTGTCCACTTTCTGGTTAAACGAGTGCGACATACACGAACTCAGAATGCATGCAGGTAGTTATACAGGCATGGTGAGGGGCAAAACTAGGTCCAAGTCCAAAGTACACGCGGGACCCAATCCGACACCCTACAAACTCATCAATGGACAGGACATCTTATTGAGTTAATTAGGGTTGGAACTCAGGACTCGAGAGTTTACGGACCAATGTTAGCACCTAGAATAAAGTGGCCAAACTCACGAGTCACAATTCACAGTTCACAATTCAATGTCCATTAACATCTCCCTGAAATTGCCTGAAAAAAAAAAGTCTTGAAAATGTAAAAAGGGAAAGAATCCTGCTGAACAACAATTAGCATTGCCAATGAGCATGTAGCTCAAGCAGTAGGGTCCCCTCCCCCAAGAAGAGTTCTTATGTTCGAGCCTCTCTTTTGTAATAATAATAAAAAAAAACAGGTAGCATTAAGTGCGCCTTTTAGCTCCATCGCCAAGCTACTTCACGCAACCAATATCGGCCGATATATCGGCAAATAATCTAAAAACAGAAGAATCCAGAGTTTTAAGGCGTCCACCTGCCACTGGGTTTGTATAGTAAACTGGACACTCCCAATTTGTTAACACTTAACACCATCAAGGCAGAGAAATCAAAACCAAAAAACACCAAACAAAACCCACAAAAAGACATCACCTAGAACAGTGAAAAACAGCAAGAAATTCAATTACCTGGTGAAAGCCAACTTCTTTAGTGAGGGGGACACCGAGTTCAGCCATACAAGCCTGCATTCTATCATCAGATCCATAAAGCCCTGGGTATCTCTGTATACATCTATCCTGCATCTTATCAAGAGCTTTCGCTAACGGATAACTAACAGCAAAACCACCTCCACCATAAGCCATTCCATAAGAAAAGTAAATGTTTTGCAAATGAGATTCTGATAAGCTTCCAATATAATAATACTGATTATGATCATACTTTCTCAAGATTCTCACAAGATTCTCCGCAATAAAAACAGTGTCATCATCTCCCATTACAAACCACCGCACATTTTTTAGCCCGAGACGCAATGTTTCGGACACGATCCGGGAGATCCTGATTGCAGACCTATGACCCTGTTTGTTTGTGTAAGAAAATCTTGATGTATCACTCGAGATTTTAATTGGTGGCAAATTGTTGTCTTCTCTTCCTTGATTCTTCACTTTGTCGTCTAACCAAACAATGCCTCTCATTTCTTGAGGTTTAAACCAAATCTTGATGTAATTTTGTCGCTGTTCCCATAACTTAGCAGACGCTGCAATACCAAAAACTATGTGTTGTAACCCAGTTTCTTGACGGGGTTCATGATTTTCTCTTCTGTGAATGGCTAGAGATGTGTGATTTTGAATCAAAGGTAAGGAATTGTTGTGGGAAATTGCAGAAAGATGACGATTTGTAGTGAAGGGTTCATCATTGCAAGCACGTGAAGTTGAAACAAGCTTGAGTGTGTAAACAACATAAGAGACTGAAACAAGGAGGATTAGCCATATCATGAGTTTTGGTAAGGTTCTTTGTGGCCCGGAAATTGGGTTAGTAGATGGACTTCTCATTTGATCCCAGATTATCTTCTCTGGATCTTTCTGGGCATTCAATTTCATGGTTTCTTGTCTTTTTTTCCTTCTCTTACCTCTCTCGCTTTGTAAGAACACTTGTCTTGTTTTTGGTTTTGAGGTTGTGGGCTACTTTTTACAGCTAACAAGCAAAAGAAATGTGAGTTGAAAGATGTTAAATTTAGGAGAATCTAGGAGGGTTTTCTGCTAGATTGGGGAGATACAGGTGCATGGGAGAGAAAATGGAGCTTGAATCTAGCGAGAAAATAAATTGAGGGACTCGAATGAATATAAAAATCCATGTGAAAACTTAAAACCCAGAAAGAGAAAATGAGGGAAGGCGAAAGAAAGTGAGGTCAAATTTTTGGGAGGTGGGGGATAAGGGAATTCAATTACAGTAGAGGAGAGAAGGTAAAGATCAGATTAGACTGAGAGACCATGCAGAGCTGCCAGGGTGCACCCTCACTCAGTTAAGAGCTGCTTTCCCAAAAAGTTTTTTTTTAAAAATATTTTTTTATTTTA
>Ga0307517_10000927_pt1 | contig 49801 bp, 78 predicted proteins | sample 23_EM_MG_FD_194515 | JGI IMG/M metagenome (GOLD analysis project Ga0307517, IMG submission 194515) | Populus trichocarpa ectomycorrhiza microbial communities from riparian zone in the Pacific Northwest, United States - 23_EM | ecosystem: Host-associated > Plants > Roots > Unclassified | place... | reverse complement strand
AACCAACAGCAACTCATTGGATAGAGATCGGGCCAGGGTCACCAGCATGTTCAGAAGGGCCACGACCTCGCATTCGAGAAGGGTGAGCAGTGGTGACAACGTGAGTGCATTCCCGTTGCTGTTCGCTCGACCACTCATGTTCGGCGCAGAGTATTGCATCGTTGATATCCTCAGCGCACAATATCACCAACAACACTACTCGTACAGTTCATTCGAGCAGCACAATCCGTCCGCGTGATACCAACGCCTAAAAGCGAAACACCTTTAGAGACACATACCCTTAAAATTATTGTTCCGGCATATCTTTGACTGTACCTCGTACACATATATTTTTAGTTTGGTTTATTGCTAATCGTATTTGCTTTGCTTACTCCCCATTTAACCGATCCGAGGAGACGGTGAAGTGCGAAGTGCGAGAGGGTGGTTCGAAAAGGTGACGATGAGGATGAATGCATACAAAGACTTGGAATTATCTCATGATACACAATATGGATGCGAGCACAGCCAAAGTGACCCGTGGGGCGGGTTGGTTTAGTGACCGGCCCTCCTGCTCTCCTGGATGATACCAGAGAGTTCCTCCAACTTGCGTTTTGAACGGAGAAGGGTGCCGAGCTAGATAACGCGGAAAAACTTTCAATCAGCATTCATGTAACGCAGGACGTCGGAAGGGGAAAGAGGAATAAATCACCCTCTTCTTCGTCAGCTTCCTGGCCTTCTTATCCTGCATAGGATAAAGCGCATTGAGCGAACGGAGATCGGGTAAACAGTTGGCAAACTGTAGAGCGCTGACCTTGGAGTTCCTCAACAGCTCAAGAACTCGCCTCTCGTATGGGGCGAATCCAACGACCTCTCTCACAACAGACCTCACAAACTGGGTCTTCTTCGATAACCGGCCCTTAAGATGGCTGGGCTTGACCTTTTTGGGGATGGGAGTGGTTTCGTAGCCCTTGTTGAGGCCAATACGGATTCCTAACGTCCATGGATCAGTACCAAATCGAAGCGAAGGACCCCAGGACAAACCTGACCGAGCCATTTTCTTTGAGTCTTGAGGTGTTTCCTTCGGGGCTCGTGCAGATGAGGATGGGTCTGCGAATTGATGATCAAGCGTGGGAGAAATTGTGGCTTCAACTGTACAGTCACGTGCAGACACTCTAATTAGGCGCCAGCGACTGGATCAACATCCTCGCGCTCCGTTCTCCTGGTTCTCCTTGTGATTGGGCGATCGAGGGAGCAAGGGAGAAGCCAGATGAAAACATGGTATTTACATCAAAGGGGTTACATCTAAGTGAATGCACACATGTAGCGAGTCTATGCTGTGGTGGTTGCCCATTGACGAACAACCTTCACCCTCGACGATCCGGTCGATCCTGGAGGCTTGGCAACACTCACAACGTTAGACATGGTCACTGAGATCGGCGTCCGAGGTGGAACGCTCGACGATGGAGAAGACGGTGGGGGCGGGTGAGGAGACGAACCCCCTTGTGACGCTCGAACCCTTATCTTGGTTTTTTCTGCTGGAAGTAAGTGGGCAGGGCTACCTCCATCTTCCTCTTCCTCCTCTTCCTCGTCATCGTCGTCATCCCCCTCACCAGCGTCCTGGAAGGATCACATGAGAAACAACTTGGAACAGCCACCATGCAATCTGCTTACTGGATCAAAGTCCTCCATTTGTCTATCCTCTTCTTCCTCTTCCTCCTCCTCGTACTCTCCTTCATCGTCGATCCACCTACCTCTCCAATCCACCATGTCAAGCTCTTCCGGTGATACGGGCCGCATCCGCATCCATTGCATCCTCGGACCGTTCTTCGCGTGATCGCTAACCCTGAACCCGTAGATCTTTGGCGTGTAAACTTTACCCGCTGCTCGTTTTTGTCCCCCGTGTGGATTTGGGTTCGTAAATGTGGATTGATGGGAAGAATTGCTCTCTGTTGGGGAAGTGGAGGCGTTCGCTCCAGTTTGGGGTTTGTAGAAGGGTGCCGGGGCGAGTTCTCGGTAGCTTTGGAAAAATAGATGCGGGAATGTTGTGCCAAAAAACGCCCCTAGACTCAGAGTTAATGGCTCGAAACCTTTGTAGAAAAAATTGAAGATCTGTACCATCGACCCCTTGGTACCTACTGCTAGGCGGAGCGTAGATGTCGTGACAATTTGGACAGTACAGTTTTACGGTATCCAGGCCAGGTAGATCGGACCTTCCGGATGGGACGACGTTGGTGCCCTGGCAGTAAACTCTTGGGCAGAGCCCAAAAATCCCCGCCTCATACTTATCGACCTGGGTTGGTATCTGAGCCTCTATGTTAAGATGAAGTCATGAAAGCTGCCACACCATAGCTTGTAGCCCTTGCCTCGTCAGAATGTATCGTTGGTGTACGAGACCGTATAAAAGTTCAGCTGATGCCTCGACAATTGAGACATCCGGGATCTTTGCGCTCTCTTCGTCTTCTCAAAATATAAAACTGGTTAACGATCCATACGGAGCACGAGATGCTACCGCAAACTTACCAGGCTCTACGTCTAAAACCATGTCCATAGCCTCCTTCCAGAAGGGAACCATAGAGTTCAATCCGGTCAGATTAAAATCATCTTCGATGAAGTCCTCCGCGACTTCGCAAAAGTATTCGTGTCCAGGCAAGGAACAAAACCAGGAGATCCACGTCAGGGTTGATGTTGGTGTTGATGAGGCTGAAAGACCACGAGAAGAGAGGGTTGAAGTCGACACAGATGGCATATCATAGGCGAATCCAAGACGCGATAGCAGGTCGGAGAACGAGATATCTAGTCAGCTGCTCGCCGTGCTACAGACGGATGGAGGAGATGAAACGCACTGTAGCCCTCCTGTTCCTCCGCCTCTTCCATGCCCTCGGCAGTGTCGACTGCAGCGTTTAAACCCCCGTCCTCTGGCTGCTCGGGGTTGAACTGATTGCCAGCATCGTCCTGCCGCTTAAACCTTTGAGACATGAGGATTAAACGAAGAGGAGCGGCGGATGGTTGAGGACCCGATTATAGATGGTGGCAGTCGTGATAATTGTCGGCCTTGCTTTCGAGTATATTACGTAATACTTGTCCACCCGAATATGGCTATCTCTACTGTTCATAAGTGCAGGTCCGAGCGAAAGGTACATTAGACAGGGCGTGCGCGGGTAAAATTATAACGACGAGCAGCAGCTGGCTGATGATAATGCTGATCCCACCGTATATCCACGCATATCGACGGCCCTTCATGACGCTGAGCTCTACCGCAAATGTGCTGACGGTGGTAAGGGCGCCGCAGAAGCCATCGATGAGCCCTTGAAGAGTGGAACAGGCGTGGGGAGACACGTATGGGCGTTTGTTCTGCAGGACGTGGAACACGCCCAACAACCCCGTTCCAAGAACGTTGGCTGCCATTGTGCCGAGAGGGATCTTCTTCATTACTGTGTTCATGGAGAGCGCCAAGAGGTAACGTGACAACGTTCCTGGAAATGAAAATAATAGGGAGGCGACTGCCTGTGACCGATAGGACTGAGGGAGTTTGGCGTAGGCTGGGAACGTCGCCGCATAGACAAGTACGCCTACGGCGGATAACGCATACCGTACCGCCGGCCGGGGGGGAGGAGGACGTGGAAAATATGAACGTGTGATCTGCGCGAGATACGAACCAAACGAGACGGAGGACATCGATATGACCAGTGTAAAAACCAGTTTGGTAATGCCGTCAACGACCTGCGACACAGAGGGACGTAAGTCGAGACGAATGGAAAGGGTGGTTCAGAATCACATCTCTCAACCAATCGCGGTCGGCTTGGGAGGAGTCGGTCCAGGAACCGAACACATCGTATTGCCAGCTGGAGAAGGTGGTAAGAGACCCGCAGAAGCCTGTTTCTGTTAGTGGGGGATGGCATCACGAGGGGAGGAATACCTACCAGTTGTTAACGCAATGTAGATGGGCGTGTGGCTGGTTCCGAAGAACGCTTAGCACCAACAAGACGCTGATGTTCTGGAGCTGGTAAGACGCACTATTCAGAGATGGGGACCTTTAACGCCAGGCAGAATCCCATGACGAGACACCCGACACCTTGTACGTAGGCGAGGGGAAATATGCTCTCGCCATCATAGGAGGTCAAGGCGACCAACCCCAGCCTTGCAAGAACTCCAAAGACTGACGCTGGCATGAGGAGGGCGAGGATCTCCCAGTTCAGCGGATGAAACAACTGTGGCGGAGGTCCCACAACCTCTTCTGGCGTCGCATCCCCTTGTTCCTCCTTGGGCTCTGGTCTGAGATCCGCAGGGCTCTCTTCGGGAACGACCGACATGCAGGTTAGGGTCAAAGGGGGACTGGAGACAGGTTCTCACGGATATACGCCCAGACAAAAAATAAATTGGAACTAAGTTACATTGTCATACTACCACCCGCCGGCGGCATACATCAGGGGAGAAACGAGTGTCAGAAGAAAGCGAAGCCCAAAGTCCCTCGACCCAGGAAGATGAGCATTATAGACCGTCTGTTTCAGTCTCGGATTTTGCCATTTAGGAGAATCACCACGACAGGATCCAGTTGTCTCCCTGGGTTATAAAAAATCCAATGTAAGATGAAGAGAGAAGGAGATGAAGAGACGCGTCGATGGACAGGGTCTGGCTTTAGGGCAGGGCTCCCGCGAGCACACGTATACCGAGCCAGGAACGAGATGGCCTCGGATCTGTACAAATAGGCCCCCGGAGGCAATGGTCGTTTCATCCCGTCCTCCCCTGCCACCGTCCGAATAGCCCCTGCTCGCCTCCGCGATGCCTTCTCCGCCCCCCGCGCGCAAGCCTCTCCCGTCATTCTTCGCGCTCCTCTACGCCAACTCCTGCAAGTCGGCGGTCCCGACAGCGTACTATGCGATATTCGCAATTTACGAACCGTTCCTGTGCGTTGCAGGAATGGTCGGCGCATTCGTTGACCCGGTCAAGGTCTGCATTCCCCACCATGCTCTCTCCAGCCCAACCGATCGTGTTTCGATTGACGCGTCCAATTCCATCCAGACTCACAACATGAACGGTCCTTGGCCGGTAGGTGTTGCACTACCAGAAACCCTGCCAGCAGCCACCACTGTCATCATGCTCCAGCTGGCACATACATGTGCCTTACTCGGGATCATCAACTTCTTCGTTCTCACCGCAGTCAGGGGACTTCGTTCTCCCGCATTGCAAGAGAAAATCGCCATGTCGCTGTTTACCCCGTTACTTGTGTCCGACGTGTCGCATATCTTAGTGACACTCTACGGTATCGGCGACACGAGGTGGAACGTCGACGAATGGCCATCCATAATCTGGATAACGATTATCACAGGACTCACCCTCCTGATCCCAAGGTTCGTCCAGGACGATTAGCTCATTTCGCTGAGCACCGAACTCTGATCAAATTTAATCAGGATCTGTTGGCATTTGGGAATCGGAAGATACGTCGACTCACGCGACGCGTGGCTTAACGAGAAGAACTGAATAACGCCCCCCTCCCCACTCACCCCCTCGATACGGGTCGGGTCCCTCCTTGTTGATGGGTGCGAAACTTCAACCGAGGTCCCAAGGGGTCGTTGCGATGCCTGGGGCTTGCCCGGCGACGGGCGGCCCCCTTGAGCTGCAGCCTTCTAGGAAAGGCAGCGCTTCTGGAGAGACAGTGTAGAAGGATCATAGCCCAAGTGAATACGCACCTAATTCGTGTTGGCATTGATTATCGCGCCTCTTTCATATATCCTCTTACCCATTCAGGCGATGAAACGTCACCCACACCCGTGGTCGAAGATAAGCCGAGAACGCACCCCCCCGGCTTGTTGAGCAGCCGTTGCAACATTAACCCGGAGGTCAAAGCTTGGTCACGCTTCGTATGGCGCCCATTTCCCGATTTCCTGCATGGGGGGCCAGGCTACCCACGTTCGAGATAACCCCCGTACCCGTGCCGCGAAGGTGTCCGATATTGCGAGGTTACACGCCACAACGACTAGCTCGTAAAAGTCAACCTTGTTCACATCCCGGATTTTGAAATTGTGAATACGTCGGGGCACTCCGTTGGAGATCTCCCGCACACTATATAGATGTGCCTCGGAATGAGAACCCCCACACCACAATGCCTTCTACCGCGACCCATGCCCACTCGCGAAAATCCGCCGTCCCGACGTTCTACTACGTCGTATTTGGAATAGTCGAACCTCTTATTACGTTCGCAAGCCTCCTCGAAGGGATCTTCGACCCAGGGAAGGTCCGTACATCAGCAAAGTGTTACAAACGTAAACTGAGGTCTACTCAGATGATCAGCCGTCACGAACCTTGGCTTAGCAGTTTCACGGAGGCGTCGGGAACCTTACCCCCAACTGTCCATGCAGTCGTCTGCCAAGCGGTAGTCACACACGCGATCATCGGCCTCGTCGGCGCCTCCGTTCTAAGGGCGATTGTGAGACTCCCTTCCCCCGCCTTACAGGAGAAAATAGCCAGATCGCTTTTGATTCCCCTGACTGTCGGTGATGTCTTGCATCTATTCGGAACATTTTATGGGATATGTGACGTAAGGTGGAAGACGAGGGACTGGCCTCAGGCCCTCTGGTTAAGCGTTATCATTGGAATTGCGCTTCTCATCCCAAGGTCTGTGAGAACGAGACCTTGCCCGTATAGAGGTGATTGACCTTATCTCTATTCACAGGGCTTGCTGGTTCTTGGGAATTGGTAGATACGTCGAAACTCGCGACAGCAGGTTGGACGGCAAGAATTGAGAAGATCATCTCGAACAGTCAGCGAGGAATGGATGCACGCCTTCAGTCTCCCGTAATTAATTTTGACTGTGGAGTTGCATATGCTTTTATCTATCTAACGGATGAATGGATGAATGTAGTCAGTAATCTTAGCCAACCACATACACAATACGGATACGGCCCCGGAAAGTTCGGAGGTGGGTTCAAATTAGATCAAGAAAGATGTCACAGAGAACCACCGGTGGTTATCCCACCAGGGCTCGTCTCGGACCACGAAGTCTTATCATAACCCGCGCAATCAGAAGGAAAAGGCTTACCTAGTGGTACCACAATATTATATCATCCTTAGGGGCTTGCCTGTGGACGAGACCGGGGGCGGCAGCTGCCGTTTCTTATCCCTTCGGTGTGACACCCAGTCGAATATCCACGTTTGCACCAAACCAAAGGAGGCGGACGCGAGCCAATAGATCTCCACCGCCTAGACAAGCACATCGCCAGTCAAGTTTATTCTGCAAAGGTCGCGAAGATTGAAGACGTACTCCGGGCACCATAGCCGCAATTAAAATCCTCCCAACCGACATAACCCTCAACGCGTTCTGCGCGATCTTCTTAGGCTCAATGACAGTCTCTCCCCGAGCCCTCTTCTCCGCATTCCACTTCTCCACCTTCTCTTGTCGACTCTTCTGCGCGTCAGAGATGAACCACTTCGCAGACTCGACGTTTGCGAAGGTGATCATGCCAATGAGGATAGGAATGGTTACAGTCGGGTCGGGGTTCACCAAAGAAGTCAATGTTAGGAACGTCTCGGACTCGAGCACGGAAGGTGTTTGGGTTAACCGCGAGAACAACATCGAAGAAAACACGAATAGGGGCAACTGCGTCAGCGCAGGTACGGCCATAATCAACGTTGGCGATACACCGTGCTCTGATAGCAGCTTCTTCCGTTCTACTGCTGCCTAAGGCCGGTGTCAGCAGCATGACCCCACCCGACGCATACAACCACCATGTACTTACAGCCTCGCTGAGCCGCTTCGAATAAACCGCGCTCAGCTCCTCCTTAGTCCCCTTTACCCCTTCCTTAGCCATCTTCTTCCGCACTTCCTGTGCAATTTGCGGTCCGAGCGCCTGCATCCGTGGCAGTACCTCGTCCTCGGTCTTCCATTGTGCCTTCTTCGCCTGACCTGCAGATTTAGCCAACCTGTACGAAAGTCAAGGAGCCTAATTGACACACCCAGACCGAGAAAGGTACGGTAAGAATAAGCCGTGACGCAACAGTGACGAGGATTATGGTCGTGGAATAGGCCGGGAACGATGCGGGATATGGTATAGCGACAGCGAGGTCTAGAAATTGGTCCGAGAGCGCCTGCATCGTCGAAGTGAAGAACGTTCTCCGTTGCCTGGGCCGTAGCGTTGCATGCAGTGCTGTACGCCGTGGAAACTGTGGTGGACGTCTCAGTCCAGCAGACAACATGCTTTCCGATCGCGCCCAGGCCCGGTCAGTGAGAGAAGCGAAACGGGATGGTCATGATGTGCAGCATATCATATCACAAATCCCGGTACTACAACAACATACACTCCTAGAACTTTAACTGGTGGGGGTATTGGCCCTTTGTCAGACCGAAGGTGGCCTTCAAGTACTTGGTCAAATACTCCTCCTCCTTGATGGCGGCAATGATGGCCTTGTCGACAGCTTTCTGGTCGGCAGCTTTCGACTCGGGGAATGGCTCCTTCTCCTTGGGCTTGCCGTCAGCGAAGAACTCTTCCTCTGCTGAGGTGCGGTCCTTGACGGCAGCCTTGGCAAAGTAGGCATCGTTGACCTTTTCGTCGATCTAAATGCACGAAAAAATGTCAAGCTGTAAGGACAATTTCCAAGAAAGTTTGCACGCACGGTGATGCCCTCGAAATCAATCTTGGTGGAGGTGGCAATAACATACGCCTGATTCACCCGTCGCAGGGGGACACCGTTGATCCTGAAAGGTCCAGTAACCAACAACAGCCCACTCTCCAACTGCTTCAAGAAAACGACCCTCTTCCCCCTGAACCTTCCAGCCAACAAAATCAGAACCGTTCCAGGAGTGATCGAAGGACGGATTTTGGTGGGGACAACAGCCTTCCTGCTCTTCTTTGGTTTTCGTACATCTTCGGCTGGGTAGTACCGGGGAGCTTTTGAGGTCGGAATGGTACGAGTAGAACCATTCTTTTCACCGCCAACGGGGACCTCCTTTGTCGGAGGAGTTTCTGGGACGGCGGGTTTGTCTGACTTCCTTTGTCCCTTGAAAAGTCCTCGCTTGGCGAAGACTTGCGTGCGTGAGAGGCGTCCGACGTGGGGTGTGATTGTCTTGCTGCGGGCCATCTGTGGTGGAGGATTCGATGATCAGCCTCAGGCCCATCCAATCTGGTGCAGACCCATCCATCGTGAATCCCAAGGAAACCACGTCCGGTCCACCCTCCGTGAGATACGTAGGGTGTCCAGAACGTCGTTGGAGGTGTATACTGGCATAGAAACGGCACTCACTGCGTCGGCGTCGGTAGTCTTGATGTCGTGTACGGTGGTGGACGGGGGATTCGATAATGTCAGCCACCGCCCGGGATTCGCCGGGGATCACGAGATCACCGCTCGATCCCGATCTCAGATGGTACCCATCCGACCGCTACTATGGCTGATAACTCGGGTGAGGACGAGTTCCTCCTCAACCACTGTCGATTCTGTGCTGATAGCTTGCAGATCATAGGGCGATAGTATGGTTTGATATAGACAATACCCTCTATTCTGCAAGCACAAAGATTTCCCATGCAATGGGCCAGCGCATCCATGGTAGTCACCTTGCTGCATCACAATGAACGATACAGCATGGGCTGACTTTCATCCTAGCGTACTTCGTCAAGCTTGGATTGTCTCACGAAGAGGCCAGTGATCTTCATCATCATTACTACAAGACCTACGGACTGGCGTTACGTGGACTCGTAAAGCACCATGACGTAGGTGAACCCAGATCCTGAGTCTACATATTCCATATCACTGACACGCTCGCAACATCTAGATGCCCTAGATTTTAATGACAAATGCGATGGATCTTTGCCGTTGGAGGATATGATTCAACCCAACCCTTCTATCCGCAAACTGTTCCAGGACATAGATCGCAGCAAGGCCCGTGTCTGGGCGTTGACAAACGCCTACAAGACGGTGAGTCTCACGGAATGACACGAATTCAGCTCTGGATCCCTTATACATATTTCCAGCATGCTATGCGTGTCCTTAAGATCCTCGAGGTTGATGACCTGATCGACGGTTTGGTGTTCTGCGATTACGAAGACTCGGACTTTTCATGTAAACCTGAACGAGATTATTACGACCAGGTGTGACTTTCGTGCACTGCTGGCTGATTGTTTGCCCTGACGGTTACCTAGGCTTTGGCAAAGGCAGGGATCACTGATCCTTCGAAATGTTATTTCATCGACGACAGCCGGAGTAACGTGGACGCTGCCAAGGAATTCGGATGGGGCCACTGCATTCACTTCTGTGAACGCGGTTTGAGTGCGACGGAAGGGGGCATCGAGATGACCATTGGGCATAATGAAGACCTGAAGGACGATGCTGTTGCCACTCTGGAAGATCTCCGAAAGGTCTGGTCAGAATTATTCCTTGCATAAATAAGTACAATGTATGTTAGATGTCTGCTATAGTTCTAATCCTTCATTTCATCCGCCGCCAGGCATACACGCGACCTCAGAAGAGAGTCAGTGATACAACCTGCTGCCCAGGTTCAGCCACCTCCAAAATGACGCCATCGAAACCCCATAGTCCTGAGAGTTTCCCCACTTGAGAACAGACGGATGTATCGGAGAGTGGAAGGCTTACGTGTGATTGGACTAGGAAGGTTGAGCCCCTCTTCGTCATCCGTCCGGTTGAGAGGCATATGGGGTGGGTTCTCCTTTGGCTGAAGGAATCGACGGATCTTCTCTGCCTACACCCGTCGTGGCTGAGGTAACATCGTGGTGAGGAACGGGATGCCGACGTACCCTTTCTGCGAATTTCACACTCGGAGGCGAGTCTGGAAAAGCTGGTGAGGGAACAGATAATCAGATGAAGAGATCATTACCATCTTCGTCGTCTTCTGGCACTCCCTCGATCTCCCATGGACATCGTTTGTAGCGATGAAATAGAGGTGAACCAGGCTGTTTTTTGCGACCACGCTTAACCCGGAAATAATGTCTGTTGTGACCGGACTTACGATATTGGTGTGAAGGATGATCTTGCGGACGGTGTGCGTAGTGCCGGATATCAGGAAATCAATTCCGTACTGGAAGTAATTGAAGAAATCTAGGATGGAGGTCCAGTAAGCAAGACACCCGAGAGGACGTGGTACTCTTACAGGAAGAATCTTCATCATCCTCTCCGTTGGTCCTCTGCCTCGAATGGATATGCATTCGGTCGTCCTCCCGGTAGTGTGTCCTCGGAGGGGTACCAAGCTCTACAGACAAGTCTTGGGCTGTAGTAACTCCGATCTCAACGAAGACGGACTCAGAGGTCGCGGTAGGATAGAAGTGTAGCATGACACCTCGGTGTACTTTAGCCACGGCTCTAGCGATGTCACCACACATGACAGGACACTCGAGAACTTCCTCCAGGGCATCTCGATCCTGCCCGTTGTGCTGTGAAACGGTGATGGTCTTGATTTCCTGATTCTGGTCCTGCGAAGGGGTAGCGTGCTCGTCGAAGGAGAACCAGACGCCGGGGTATCGAAGCTCCTCACCCTCGTAGGTCGGACCAACCGCTCTGCTGACGTCTACACGTCTGAGAACCTGATCTGGGCCGAGTAGGACCTTGCCCTTGAAGCGGATCGTCACAGGTGGCACATCGCGGAAGCGTTTCAGGACGATGGTGTGCAGACGTTGCTGGTACTCGGAGAAGAGAAGATCCAGATGCGGTCGGACATGTATTATGATTGGGGTTGTAGGAGAGTCGATGTCGAATTTCACGTCTACCTGGGGGAACTCGTTCTGCATCCTCCGCAAGAGCTCCATGATCGACCATAGCGATGAACCTGTGTCGTGTGCTGAGTATATTCCTCGATCAAAGCTTAGAAAGAGCAAACCGAGTTGAAATATACCGAGACCTGAGCCTGGTCTGATGTCAACATCCAGTGCGGAGAACATGGTGGACGGAGTCAGCGAGTGTGTGATCATGATCAGTTGCCGGTTGCGGACTGAGGCAGCCGGAAGCGGAATGAGTTGCGGATCTGTTGGCTAAGCGCGACCATGAGTGATCCACGCCAGCGGACTATCATCAAGGTCTCTCACCTTCCTTTGCGCGTTTATCGCTGCGCTTACGCTCGAAACTTCAGGTCTTTCGTAAATACAGTCATGCTTTGGGTCCCGACGCGCTCGATTTCTTAGAGGGTGTATTGGACAAGCACGAGATCCGAGACGAGGACGTCGAGTATTCTATTGATCTCATCGCAAAGGAGTACAACAAGCAAGACGGTGAATCCGAGCCATATGATGATTCTGCATCTTGATCTGACTGTGCTGTTATCAGATGCAGTCATGAAAGTGTCGGTCGCAGTCCTGCAAAGGGTACACCAACTCTTGCAGGGATCATCAACCACTGCAAGCTCGGTTGAGCAGGATATCCTCGATGTGGAGGCGCATATATTCATCGTCGACGCATTCGAGATGCCCCAATGGAATTGGTCTCCTGAACGGAGCACTTTTGAGCAGTGAGTCTCAGCCCGGACATTCCACTTGACGCCTATATGTTCATTGAAAAGCATTCCACAGGAACAAAGGTCCCCTAACTCTTACGGGCTCCGCAGATTCACGGGTGAATGCAATGCGGAATCGGTATAACATAATCAAGCAGGTCATCTTACGGAATGACCACTTCTCCCCGTCCACAATACCATCTCGAGATCGCGAGCATCTGCTGACTGTGAGCGAACCACCCGAAGGCCCACCGAGTTGCTCGTTCTAACCGGGTGTCATAGCTGAGGTCGACGAAGCAGCTGCTTGGACGAGCTGGAGAGAGATTTCTTTTGTTTGGGATGCTCGCGCATTCTAAAGAAGGTAAACTCTGTCTCGAGGATCACGAGGGAAGTGTGCAGCTCGACTTTTCCCAATTGGTAGGTTCAGCCCCGTCAGCGAACCAGGTCGGAGCTAACCGAGTAATTCAGGACCAACCCAGCGAGGGTCTGTTCACAGAGGGGGCATTTGCCTTGGTAGAGGGCGATTATACCGACGAGGCCACATTCGTGGTCATCGCCATCGGCCATCCACCATGTGAGAACCGTGAAACTACAAGGTATGATCATGTCATCATAAGGTCCACGAACCACGCTCATTACATCCAGATCCATATATGGTCATATAGACTTCCTTGGGAAGGGGGCAACAACACCGCAAGAAGACGTACGCAATTCTTCATATCCTGTACTTTGGTTGGGTTGAGGCTGTATTTTTCCAGGCTAGGTATGCTGTTCGGATCGAACAAGAGCTTTCCGACCTCAACTTCTTTGTCCTCTCGGACGTGTGGTTGGATCACCCCGCCACACTGGAGGGGATCCGAAAAATGTTTGACAACTGCATAGAAGTTAACTTCATCCCCAAAGTGATTGTCCTCTGTGGGAATTTTACGACGCGTGATATTTCCCCAGCGAGCGTTCGGGACGCCCAAAAGTATCAAGGTGATTCGCGGTTCCCTTGGCACACTGTGGGTGTGTTTGAGGCTGACCTTGCTGCGCCGCAGATAACTTCACTGCCCTGGGTGATTTGATCGCTTCGTATCCCCTGATCAACAGATCTACGCACTTTGTGCTGGTTCCTGGTCCACTGGACCCCACAGTTAGCACAGTGCTTCCCCGAAGGTCGATCCCCTCCACATTCACGGGGCGATTGAAGTCCAAGGTCACAAAGCTACATTTGGCATCTAACCCGTGTAGGATACGGTTCTTCAATCAAGAGATTGCTATCTTTCGTGAAAACATGATGGGGAGGATGCTCCGGAATCTCGTGGGCGTCAAGCCGGACGTTCGTAACGATGATTTGAAGCGCTATGTGAGTGTGGCCGTTCCTTCGGGATGCCGAGGCTAGTAGTGGGTCGGGGCTTATGTGACCGATGACGAATTTCCAGCTTGTGCAGACGATTTTGGATCAGAGCCACCTCTCGCCGTTGGCCAAATCGGTCCATCCGGTTCACTCGGAATTTGATCATGCATTGCGTATATACCCGTTGCCGACTGCGGTACGTCGTCTGGCGAGTTCAAATCGGTTGGTTGATTTGCTTGGCCGAACCAGGTGGTACTGGCGGACAAGTATGAGCAGTACCAGATGACATATGAGGGGTGTCACGTATTCAACCCAGGGACGTTTGTTGGAAACGCTTACGGCTTCTCCACATACAACCCGTCGCGCCGGGAGTCCGAAGCTTCGTAAGTCCATTCCTCCCTCGGGCTCTGATGTCCGAACGGGTGCCGAGCCCGGCGGATTTACCTTGCGCCACGCAGACAGCTGGAACTCGAGTGACGACCGCGCTGTGAATCGCGCCGACAGGGGGATCCTTGGAGTGGTGTGGGGGATCTACATTAGGTTTGGTGTGGTCAGTGGGTCATGGGTCTAGGGATTTCGGGTCAAGGTCGAGGAGTAGGTGTTCAATGGTGATGCGGCATCGCGTTTTATAAATTGCGGCCGGGCAGTGATCTGGGTGTAAGCATCTGTTACAAATCCGCTGATTCCCCTGCCGCGCCTGTTCCGTCCTTACTGTACTTTTCTTGAAAATACGCCTTGACCTCAGACCATGGCCGAGCCCTCCTCCTCCTCCTCCCTCTCCCCTCCCAAGAGCCGCGCACGAGCATCTTCCACGTCCCGCCGGCCTCCGCTCACGCTTCACACCTGTTCATCACGCAAGCCCGGTTCGTTCTCCGACGCAACAGACCCTCCCTCACCCGTTTCCCTCACCGGCGGCATCCCGCCCCCTGAAAACAAGCGGCTCATGTCCTTGCAGAGTTTGTTTTCTCGTGGCCTTCAAATGCTGGATCTGGACCGGTTCGCACACTCTTCTCTCGTCCCCTCCACGGACGAATCCCTCCTCCCAACCATGGCCCCCTCCCCGACCCTCTCATCCTTCACGGATTCGTTCAAGGAGAAGGATTCCATGCATGTCACTCGTAATCCATCTGTATGTGCCAAGTTACTAGTGAGAGTAGTCGATCGCGTGGCTAACTCTTCACTGGTTTCCGCTTAGGCGCACCTCCCCCTGGTTTTCGTGATCATCCTTTTCCCGCTTTCAACTTTCCTGGTCGTGCTTTCTCTGGGATCTTTGCCGGTAACCGTGTCATGGCCACGGACGTTGGAGGATTTGGCCGCGATGGGGAAGGATCTGCATGCATATTCCCAAAGCGGAACATGGCCGCTGACGCATGTTGTCGGTGTCCTGTCAATTTCCGCCGTCTGGAAACACGCGTGGTCGGTTCCGGGCAGCGTAGCTTGGGTGGGTAGTTTCCGCGCCTTCACCGATCCTCCCATGTGTTGAACTAGCCTTTTTTCTTGACATTTGTAGAATGTCCTTGGTGGCGCCCTTTTCCACCCGGCTTGGGCGACTCTGCTCCTCGCATTCCTCACAACTATCGGTTCTATTTTCTCGTCGCTCTTGTCACGACCAATGGCCCCTCTGTTATCTCAGTGGTTCCCTCGTGCTCTGGGGATCACCAGGAATGCTTTGCACGGCGATTCCGATTCAAATTCGACTTCACAGAATAAAACTCCGACTTGGGTGCGCCTGTCGGTTCTCCGCCTCATTGGTGTTGTTCCTTGGTCGGGCCTCAACATCGCGTGCGGTGTTTGCGGTGTCCCTATCGCCGACTGCTTCCTTGGAACGTTTATCGGTGCTCTTCCATGGACTGCTGTCACATGCCAGGTGCATACTCAGAAGTTTTGTTCTATAAAATGGTATATGCTTACCGAAACTTCTTAGATCGGTGATATCTTGCAAACAGTTGCTGCTAACCCGTCCTCGACGGCGCAATCAATCCCATCACTGCTTCGGTCACCTGACATCATCCTCAAGCTGATTCTTCTGTCATTCCTGTCCCTGGCTCCGATTTTGGGACGCGATTACCTTCGAGGATGGGTGTCACCCCGATCTCCAGTGGATGTGGAGGGTGAAAAGGGCGATCTGGAGAAGGACGAACGCCGGTTCCGATGGGTCTCTGAATGGCGATCAAAGATTCGACTTCCGTCCAAGTCGCGTTCCAGGAGCGGAAGCGAATCTCATGACGATTTTGAGAAATGCTCGTGAAACGCGCCCTGTCATATGTTGCTCCTCACTCGGCTACCCCCCTACGACTACTTTACGGTTTATTCTTCACGACCTCAAGCGAGACGAATCGGTTAAACCGCTATTTATTTCGTTCTCTCACGAGAGACTACGGTTCACTCACAACACATACGTCGCCCCGCTCTACGTCATCCCATTCATACCCGCAACATATCCATCCCGCACTCCCGCCCTCCTTTCTCACCACATAGCTTCCAACTCTATCTCATGTCCCATACGACCTTGCTTACTCGCTTTCATACTTCCGCCAGGTTTGATACCCGCCTTCCTCCAAACGCCACAATCCTAATACCATCCTGCATCATCCTCCTCCCTCCTCCCTCACCCCCCAACTTTCATGTTCGCAGAATACGATACCATTCCATCTTGCACAGTTTAATTTCTTTTGGGCCTGCTGCTTATTGGTGGCTTTAACGTTTTTCCACATAGACGCGTTCTTTACTGGAGTTCTACCGCTGCTTGCTTCTCCCTCTCCCGTTGATCTGCAGAACTTGCCCAGCTACCTCTTATGTGCATAATTTTTCGTTCGTACGTAGCGCAGCAAAGGAAATTGTACAGAATAAAGCAAGTACTCTTACAATTTGCTGTGCCCGTGATAAGGACCATGCCACAAACCTGGACCCGAGATTGGTACCGTCGCGTCGGCGGGCGCTCGGCATCAGTTATCTCTTGCTTTGTCGACGACCAGAGGGATTCCTCTTTATGACACCAGCTCCGGCGACGGGGACCTCAAGGCGGGCATTCATGAAATCGCCTATCATGATCAGTCCGGGATCCGAATCATATCTCGACCTCGAGGAATTCATGTGTATGGTCGAAACGGCATCAGGTCGATGCTATGACCTCCTGGCGGCCTGGCCCTCCTACTATTCATCAGGAATCCCCAGCGGACCCCTCTGTCTGGGATACATGCCGTTTCCTGGCTGGTGACTGCTGGTTGCGATGCTTTTTTTGATTGTATAGAAAGGACGCCTCCGAAGGGTGCCCTTGGTGTGGTCTTCTGTTCCCGGATACCGGTACATCTCGGGGGTTCTCTCTATTTCCCAACCCTTTCTTCAATACTTTATTCTCTTCGCGCTTTACCCTTTTTACCGCCCTCCCCGGCCCGTTTTTCCTTGCGTCGTGGACACGGGCCACCTCAGGTCTCCGAGCGGGATCACGCCTTCGCTACAGCCTCCCCCTTACTCGTTCCATCCCTTCTTCTTTGCCCTCCGCCTCACGACTCACGACCCTCCACGACCTTATCGAGCACAGGCGGCTTGTTTACCCATTCTGTACTCCATTCTGAACAAAACCAAAACACTTGGCGAGCTAGTCCGTGCTTTGCTGTTTCCAGCGGCCGTGGGTGGCCACACGCCCCGACGAGTCAAATCCACAGGACGTTCCTACTCCCTCAAAAGGCTTCTCCAGTCCGTCCCTTGCTAAAACTATCTCTCCCCATTTCGTGCGACATCTACTCCTCCGGCGGGTAGAATTCCAATTATTCGCTTCCTCAGATCAACCTCGATATCTATTCTATCTATATTCACTGGATCCCGGATCTCAGATGTCTGACTACCATGTTCGTCCAACCTCTCGTGATCAGCAAAGTCCACGGGCGAGGAGCCTACGGAGCAGGAGCTCAAGTCGGGACATGAGCTGGAGGAAGCCCGTGCCAAAATTCATACCGTCTCCGCCAATTTCACCGAATCAAGGGCTATTGCAACAGCACACAAGCTCGCCTACGTCCACTACGTTTGGGTACACGATGGACCGCGCGAACCCGTTCTCCATGTCGCTGGTTTCGTTGAACCATGACTTGCCCCCGGTATGTCGCTGGGCCACGCTGATGCCTTGCTTTTCGCTTCTCTCTCTCGTGAGGAGCTCGTGCTGACCGCATTGTCTTAATGGCCTCGATTTTTTTAGCTACCCGTTGATTGGAGGGAGAACATCGATCGTGTGATTAGGAACGAGAGTACGACTAACTTGAAGAGTTTGAAGACTCCACCGATTACTCCGATCCATGCCTCTCCGACTCATGGGCTTACGCATGGGTACCATCACGCAGCAGGTGAGCATCACCAAGGCTCCAGGGAGCCCTGCGCAGGTCATATTTCCTGACGCTTGAATCGAAGCGGCGTCTCAGTTCCATATTACGGAGGTCGATAGGGACCAATCGACGTTCCAGGAGGTGGATCTTGGGGAGGTGAAATCCCGCAATCGCCATCGTTCGGCGGACAAGGAGAACGTGCCTCCGTCGGGGGTCAACCACGGGTCGAAAGGATTGGCGGTTTCCCCCGCCACTAACGCGTCAACTGTATCTATATCTCGTATTCCTAAGGTTAGTGTTATCTGGGGCGTATGCATCATTTCATGGATGTTCATGTTTTCTCTGTTGTAGGCATTCCGTCCTCCTACTCCCCCACGGCCATCTTCTAAGAAGACGTCGGTACCACCGACTCCTATTACTACTACTATGATTAAACCTATGCATATTGTGCGTATTCTCGTTCATGCAACTTGACACCCCCGTTAAATCAGTTTCAACCCAGGTATTCCCCGACCAGACAAGTCTCGGAGCTGAAACTCACAGCCAACGGACGAAGAGCCCGGATGACGACACGACCGACACGCGCACCCTCCGGACCGCCCGTTCCTCCCTCACGATGTGGACAGACACCCGCGGTACCTCTGCGGACAGCGACGATGACGACCGGACGCTACCCGTTTACCAACCTCACTCCGCCAGAAAATCTACGATCGGGTCCAAGACAATGTTCATGATTGACCCACACAACCCAAGATCTGGATTCTGGAAGACCCTCAAGCACTGGTTCGACTCTCTCTTGAATTCATTTAAATCCTGTTTGTCAGGTTATTAAAACATGTATATGCAGTCCTTTTGTTTGCTTTGTTAATGCTTTTTTTATGTTCTCCTCTTCATTCCCCGCTTTGTTTGCCGCGGCGCGATGTATGGATGTTTTGTTTGTAGTCCAGCTGTAGTGAGTATGGGTTGTGCGTAGATGTGTGTTTCTCGAGTCGGCGGGGTGGGTGGTTTGCGATTTATTACCAAATCAGGCAGTTGTGATCGTCATCGTCCCGTCCTCCGGTTTTTTGTCCCAACGAAACTCCAAGGGCGTTCTCCTCCTCCTATCCCCGTCGCGAGACAGACGAGGCTTCCACCACAAAAAAGGCGCGACAAACCAAGGAAATGCGCTCGTGCCAGTGAACACACCGTCCTTTTCTCGCAAACGTCCAAACGAACCGCACAAGCACGTGCGCCGACCTGACCGTCCGGCGGTAGTATCCACCCCCCAGCACCCGACTTCCCCTCCACCCTACACTTTCGGGATACTTTCCATACCCTCCACACTTTCCACACTACTGCATCCCGGCGACCAAACGAAATACCCTCTTAGCTCCTCTACCCGGATATGGTAGAGAAAGCTCAGGATGCCACATCCGAGCAGTCTATTTCAGGAACCTCATGCAACCCCACGCAGCCGCCCACGTCAGCGTCGGTGGGCCCTGACGAAACGGGTAGTGAATCTGCGAACTCTGACTCTCCATCTGGGAGAGAGATATTCAACGCTACGATGGCAGGAGTCCAGGACCGCGTGTTGATTCCACCACTACGATCAGACCTACCTTCGTCAAAGACGTATCAGCGGCTCCCGCATAGTCTGGATGAGTTCAGACAACAGGAAGGCGCGCAGAGGGAGGCGAGGCTGAAGGAGGTTTGGCGGAGACTGACAGAGACGAGGAATGGCAAAGGGAAGGAGCACAATACTTCAGTCAGAGCCGTCGGTCCGGTAACAACTAGCGGTGTTCGCACAAAGGACACCACCCTCGCCAGGGAGAAGGCAGAGAAATTACAAGACATCTACGATAACGAGTTGCTGGACAAATGCGGGAGTGGTCACAGCTTGACGCACACGCGCGGCCCTAAACCGCAGATCCCTTGGAAAGATTTCTATCGGTATGCGCAGGCCAAGGAAGTCGGTGAGTTGAACGGGACGACCTATTTCGGTGGTTTTGCTTATCTGATCGGAATCTTACATAGAGTTATGGCATGTATTTCATGATGAGCTTGATTTGGATGGGAACGGCCATTTGGAAGCGGAAGAACTTGGGTTGGCTCTGGAGCAGGCTGGTCAGTCAGACGTCTCCGTCTCTCCGTTTCGCCCTCTTGACTCACCGGATTGTTCCTCCAGGCATCCCGTTATCTCCGGGAACTCTCTCGGAATTTATGACCACCTTGACCTCATCGCCGCATTCCCATGCCGTTAGCTTCCGCGAGTTTCGAGATTTCCTCCTCTTGCTTCCCCGGAAGGCTTCAACTGCAGAAATATACCGATATTATGAGATGAGGAGATACCTCGGCGACGATGGGAGGGGCGCCGCGAGAGTGACAATGGAAGGTTCGTGATCCGACTCGTGTCTCCTCCAACTCGAATCTATTGACACTTTTTGAATCAAGGTGACGTCAGTCTGAGTGCTGAGGATAAACCCCCATCAATTGTGGCTCCCACAACTGCAGTGGTATCGATAGCTGCCACTCTGCCACTGTTACCCGTGGACCACTCATACTCCCAGCAAACCGAGGAAGGGGCGCAGGAGGACGTCGAGGTATACGAAGAGGAGGAGCACCATAGTTGGCTCGGTGGATCTACCGCTGTGAAATACTTGCTAGCTGGCGGCGTGGCTGGAGCAGGCAAGCACGTTTCATCTCTCTTATCTTTGTCCCCTGACCAACCGGACTCCAGTTTCGCGGACCTGCACCGCGCCATTCGACCGGCTGAAGATATTCTTGATCACCCGGCAACCCGAACCAGCTCTCATTGCCCCGTCAAGATCGTTTGGTATGAAGGCGATGACCAATGCGATCACGAAGATATACGTTGAGAACGGCATCCTCGGGTTCTGGATCGGAAACGGACTGTCGGTCGCAAAAATCCTTCCTGAGTCTGCTATCAAGTTCCTATCATACGAGTCCTCCGTGAGGTGTTCCCCTCCTCGAAGGCGAACTGTTGATGCTAAGTGCGACTATAGAAACAAATGTTTGCCAAGTACTGGGACAATGTCGAGGACAGTCGTGAGATCAGCGGGTTCAGTAGGTTCATGTCGGGTGGTATCGGCGGTATCACAAGTCAACTCAGTATGACCAGTCGCTTGACGCTGCGTTTGCGGTACTAACTCCTGGTTAGGCATATACCCGGTTGAAACCGTAAAAACCCAGATGATGAGCAACATTGGAGGACAACGACGGACATTACTGCAGGCAGTGAAGCACGTATACACCCTCGGTGGTATGCGCGCATACTACCGGGGTCTTGCTGTGAGTAGCCGGAGTAATTCCCAATGTAGCCGTGGGCTGATTACCCGGGTACTAGATCGGTTTAATTGGCGTGTTCCCGTACTCTGCAATCGATATGAGCACCTTCGAGGCGTTGAAGCTGGCCTACGTACGGTCAACGAAGCAGGAAGAACCTGGTGTTCTGGCTCTGCTCGCTTTCGGAAGCGTTTCTGGGAGCGTCGGTGCGACGAGCGTGTACCCGCTGAACCTGGTTCGGACGATACTGCAAGCTTCTGGATCTCCTGCCCACCCACAACGCTATACGGGAATGTGGGACGTAGTCTCACAGACGTACAGCCAGAGCGGCGTTCGTGGGTTTTACGTCGGTCTAGGACCGACACTGGCGAAGGTTATCCCGGCGGTTTCAATATCTTATGTTGTCTATGAACATAGTAAACGAAGGTGAGCCAGTTGCGGGGCTGCCTGTGTTGCCTGGTGACTGACAACGCTCCTACAGATTAGGTGTATGATTTACGTTTAGCCTTTCATTGGTTGACTGTCCGTAAGACCAGATATGCCATGGTATATCTCTAAACGTCATAGAAGGGTGCCAGTAGCCAATATCCACGCTGCCCACGAACCGACAGAGCGGCCGGGGCCCCCGCACCTTCCTTAAAAGTCCCCGGGTATTCGTCTGGGCTCGTGTGCACACGATGTAGCCTTACGGACAGTCACCCATTCATTCCTGCTTTGCTTTTGCTTTGCACCTTCACCCGTTCCCTCCGTTCAATGTTTATTAATTACATCACAGTATAATATCCACACACTCCCCCCATCTAGAACATTCGTTTCTGTTAGGCCTCGCATTTTAAACGCATGCAGAACGTGGGATCGGATTGAATTACGATCAAAGAGCGTCAGAGATAAAGACCATCATCACCACTTCCTGTCATCGAAGGTGGATTTGGTTCCGGATTGATGGTGGACACAGGCTGGGTCGACCGATTGGGGTCGAGGTCGTAATGGGAGGGCGAGATGACACCCTTTTGCACCAAAGCGTGTTTGAGAATTGAAATACGCTCTTCCTGCGAATTACTGGAACGGTTCATCAGTAACCCCTAGGGGATAACCCACGACCTATAGATGAAACAGCCCCGTACATGACGTCTATGTTCTCTTGGATCGCGCCGATGAAGTCTGGGTCCGGGGCAGACTCGGAGATGGTGTCGATGAGGTATTGAAGTTGATCTTGAGTGGACTTGAGGTGTTCAAGAGAGTGCTGGAGGCGAGTGATTTCTTGAACGATCAGTTTACGGGATTCACTCCAGTTGCCCCGTTTTCTGTTTCTCTTGGCGTACCTTGGGAGATTGTACCAATGTCGAGATCCATGACTTGAGCCCATGTGAAGGGCTGAGGATACTTGAACTTTACTTCCGACGCCATGTCTTTTGCGGATGAAGGATTCTGATATGGATGTTTGGCAAACGCCTTGGAACCAAACAAACGTTCTCCTTTTGGAATCACCATCACTCGGCGACCGATCGTCTGCATCGACGTCATTCAGGGGATGGGTAGTATCACATCCACACTGCCAGGTACGTACTATCTATCCCCCCTTTGCTTTCTTCAACTTTTACTTTTACTCATCATGTCTCCCAGTCTCCCAGAATTCCTTCTTAACCTCCCAAGGAACCCAGTGGTCGCGGTCGGCTTACCGCTGACTCTCGGGTTCCTCAGTGGATCAAGGACCAAGAAAGCAATCAACGGTATCTGGTACCAGGTAGGCCTTTCAATTTTGAACGCCTCCCGCTCCCCTTCCTCCACACTCAACGAAATTGCGTGCATAGAGCCTTTTAATCCCTCCCGGGAGACCCCCACGATTCGCATTCCCAATCATCTGGACCACGTTGTACGCAGCGATGGGTTACGCTTCTTACCTGGCCGTCCATCTCCACGACAGCACCGTCCTATCTGCTACCAAGTATGGCTCCACAGACTTTATCTCTGCTTTATGCCCTGACAGAATCTAACCGGACCCTCCACCCCACAGGGAATCCATTCAAACTGGGCTAAGGTGGTACTACGTACAACTCGGTCTGAACGTCCTGTGGAGTCCGATCTTCTTCAACGCGAAGAGTGTGAGTTCAGAGGACGAAACCCGCTCAAATTCACCGCGCTAACGTGTCTTTTCATCTTCTAGCCTTCCGTCGCGTTGGTGGACGCTATCGCGTTGACTGCGTCGGTTTGGTATATGACCGTGAGTAAAACGACGTTCAGCAATCCTTCCGAATTTCAACTCTCACAATAGAAACTCTTCCACGACGCTACGGAGGGTGTTACCACTGCATTTCTCATTCCTTATTGTGCTTGGTTGGGTTTCGTGATCTATATCAACGGCGGTATCTGGTGGCTCAACCGCGGGCGCAGCATACCCAAGCACGACTGACTGATCCGTACCATGTGAAGGAGTTGTAAACGAGTAAAAATGCATTCTTGGAACTGGTTTATTTCGTACGAGTACAGTCTCAGAAAGCAGTACATCCTCAAGATCAATTCAGAATGGGTCCAAGAAAGTCCAGAAGAGCAGCAAACGAGCTTCAAGCCGAGAGTCGATTGGTGATGACAACCGAGAGACATAGCACCAGAGAGCAGAGCACAAAGGTGAAACGAGACGAAGGAGTCCTTGAGATGGTCTAAATTGAGATGTTAGTTCCTGTTCCTTCGTCGTCGGGTGACAACAGTTGCGTCGGACGCCTACGAAATGGATGACAAACCCAAGAAAGATCTAGAACAAAGGGAACTCGCCTTGGTGGTAACGTTGTTTTGCCAAGTAGTCTTCGTCTTCTAAAAATCCGGTCTGTCTGAGTACCCAGGCGAGGACACCCTACTTACCCTGTTTTTATTAGGCCGCCCAGCTTCGTCACCGGATGAATCTCTCTTCCCATCGATCCTCTTACTTGGACCCCCTAACCTATCCCGTTTACCCAGAGCACTAATGATCGGCTCATCGAATTCGTCGTCAGAACCAATAATATCGTCGGTTACTTCTGTCGTCGAGCGGGTGAGCCCTTTCTCCTTGGGTTTCATGGCAGCCCTACGAGGTAGCGCGGCGTGTTCCGGTTCCCGAGGGGGCACGGTGTGTGTTGGGGTCCTGAGCACCCTGTATCCCCCGTCCGACACCCTATTTGCAGCTGGGGTTCCTTGAAGTAACTGCTCAGTACCCAGGTCAGATGGCAACCGCACAGAACGTAATGAAACCGTGAGTTTACCGGTCCATCTCTATCGGGAACAGGTGGACTGCTGACTTGAGACGGGATATTCGGGTCGCTCGCGGATTGCTTGCCTGCAGTCGAGGACTGGTCGCCGGTCTTTGCAATACGCTTATGAAGCACCGCAACCATCTCCTCTAGCTGTTTTATCTTCATATCCCGAACTTGGATCGTTTTTTCTCGCTGTTAGAACTCCGTCGATATTATCTTATGGTGCGGGTGACGGGCAAACTAACTCACCCTCAAGAGTTCGTTAGACTTCATGTCTAGCTGTTGCTCCTGGAAGACCCGTGTCTCTCCTCTGATAGTACGAACCAAGCATTTCTCTTCGTGGGTCTACGCACGTTCGATCACCGGCTGCGTAAAGGAGGGGGGAAGAGGGAACGCACCAGATCATCGTTCTTGTACCTCTCTCCTATGGTCTTGGACTTGTGTACTAGCTCTTCAATTTCGTTCTGTAGCCTGGCTATATCGGCTCGAAGAGTCGCCGCCATTTCTGAATCTTCAATAGTATTTTTGGGAGGGCTTTGGGGGGGTGGAGGGATAGTCTTCGCTGCCGAAACCTCCTGCTGGAGTTTCTCGTTCTCAACAGTGAGATCGTTCACCCTTTTCTTGCTCTCCTCGAGGAGGATTTGAGCTTCCCTGGAGATGGCCTCGAGCGCGAGTCGTTTCTTCTCCTCTGCGAACAGCTGCTGTTGAAGGGTAGTCTCGGCTGAACGTACACAACTCCTTTCACGTTCCAAACTCTCCGTTAAGTCACAATTTCTGGTCTGTAACTCAGAACACTTGAGTTCTAGGACAGATACTCGCTCTTGGAGGGTTCCCTGCTCTTTCTAAATGTTGGAAGAGGGCGAGATAATGTGTAGTATCGAAACAATTCGGGGGTTGCGGTTACCTACCGATGCAGTTTTCTCAAGATCGGTGACACGTTCCTGAGTAGGCATCAGTATCAACTCTCCTATGAATGCCTGCCGGACACCTCACCTGAAGCTCCGCGTTCGTTTCTTTCGTGAGGCGGAGGGTGACAGACTGGTCATCGAATCGGTCCTGCGATGCCTATTCCACCATCAGGTAATCTGCTAGATTTGATTTCAGCGTAGTATCGTTCGAAATTCATACCTGCAAACGCATGTTTGCTTGGGTAGCCCTGCAAGAAGATGAGCATGTCGAGCACGAGTATAGACCAAGCAACGCACGATTCCCTTGAGCGTTCTAGCTCTGCTTCGAGACTACTCACACGGCTCTCAAGTCGCTTTGTGGCCTCTCCGAAAATAGCCTGATCAATCTTCCTGGCTTCAGAAACAGCCCCCTCACGGGTTTGAGAGGCGTTCAACTCTTCGAGGACCTCTGAAACCCTCTGTTCCGATTTGGCCAGGCTACAATTCATGAGGACGATTTTTAGAGACGCGGGCTCCACTGGGCGTACCCGGATGTTCGGCTATCGAGGATCAAATTATTCTGTTCAAGCGAGGATCGAAGAGTTTGGTTCTCCGTGGTGAGATCGGATATTTTCTGCTGGGTCACGAGAACCCTTATGACGACGGTCAGGTCATTGAAGTGACAAAGATATAGTCCACCTACTCATCACGAAGTTTGACAACCTCTGCAGCCCGCTCTTCCGCATCCAGGAGTTTACCCTCGAGCTCTCGCATGCTGCATATAGCCCGTCAGTTGCACCATAGAAAACCCAAAATCGCTTGGAAGTACGTCTCTCGGAGTTCGGGGACTTCGGCTGAGGTTGCCTCCGATTCAGCAAGCTCCTTTTCTATTTCTTCAATTCTGTCGTCTCCATAAGGCCGCCGTTCACCAATCGCCTTCATAAGTTTTTAACACACCTTTCCTGAGCATTCGCTAACTCGACTTCCAACTCTACCGAGTTCGAAGTGGCATCGCGGAGTTCCTTCGCCATTGTCTTGATTTCTTGAGAGAGACTCCTTGAGCCTTCGTCTATATTGGTGTTCAATTCAAGCTCGAGGAATCGCATCCTGCTGGCTGTACACGTACGGGAAGCTGCCAATTCAGTAGAAAGATCCTTGATTGCCTGTCGGTCCTGCGCAAGAATGGCTTCCAAGTCGGAAATTCTCGATCTTGCCTCGATGAGGTCGGAAGAAAGTGTTGTCAACCTGTCTCGTAGCATTGTGGTCACTTCTTGAGCTGGAGTAATGTCAGACCTATCCATCGCCGGACGGGGTATTGCTTACAGTTCTTGCAATCAGTTCTGAGTTCTTCCATGAGCTCCCTAGCATTCTTGTTTAATTGGCCTCCATGGAGGTACGGAGTGAGACCTATTTGGCGCAGTATCAAAAATCCCTAGCGTGCCTACACAATCCGGCAAACGACTGACTTGCAATGGTGTCATTAGTCTTTACCCTCAAGTGCTTGATATCGGGCATCATTGATTGAACTTCGCGCGTCAATCCGAACCAGGAGTCAGCATCTTCTTTCAGGGACTTGATGGACTTTCCCAGATCCTCCAAACTGGAGTGGGGGGAGGGGTCAGCGCGTCACAGGATAAAGCTGGACCTAAACTTACATAACTCCACTTTTCTCCTGAGCCTCCCTCGCTGTGTCTTTGACTTTCTTCAGCCTTCTGAGCAGCTCAGATTTGTCCCCTTTCGTGGCTTCGAGCTGAGCCTGCAGCACACCTAACTCGCATTTCTGTGGGCGGAATCTATTAAATCCAAAACACGACACGCGCAACCTTGTGTGACAAACCAGCTGTTCGATTTCCGCATGAGCGTTATCCATATGGGCGGCCCACTGAGATGCAACCGAACTAAAGTCGGGTAGTGGCGCTGTAGCCGCCTCTCTCGACGGACGTCTACTGGGAGAGCGCTGTAGGTCACGAGACGCCCTCCGGACATCAGGATGAGATGATGCGGACTGGGAGAGCCTCGAGTGGGAGGGAGTGTTCGCAGAAACTATTTTCGAGCCAGGGTAGGTTGAATCAGGCCGATATATGCGTCGAGATTTGGAGCCAACTCACATCGAAACCCAAGACCTTCCTCTCCGTCACCCGGTTTCCCCGAGCCGCCGAACGACAGTCTCGCGGGAGTTACAGTATCCGGGGATGACATTTCCTCCTTCACAATGAACCTCCTAGTGCTCGCATTCGGGTTGGGGTCCTCCGGTATGCGGGGTAGCTTTGCCCCGTCCCCCTCCCTCGTAGGAGACAAAGCCCTTCCCCCGGAGAGTGTAGAGGCCAGCCTCGACGTATCGAAATGGCGTGGTAGGGAAGACGAAGATCCAGAGGTGTTTAATCTGAATCGAGAGGTTGGCTGGGAGTCCGACCGGTCGCCGTCCCCGCCAACACTCCGGGATGGCCAATTTCGTGAGTAAGAAAGAAGGGGACTGGAACCCGTATCGACTCCACTCGGTTGAGGTGACCTTTCCTGCTTAGAGGTGGCACCGGGCGTGCGTTTAAACGAAAAGTGTGACTAGCCATAAAACGTTTGCGCTGCTCAGTTATAAGGCTTGTTCCGACACCCACCATTCTTAAAATAGAGGTCTACTGGGTGAGCTTGTTAACGCTGCTGTCTTCAGATGTAGTATGTTTCTGATTTGAGGCTGTTCGTTTCTCGACGGGGAAAGTGAATGCGAGTGCGGGAAAAGTTATCTTGCCGAAATTTCCCACGCACTCAGTGTGATCTTATCGCCCACGTGCAGACGGGAGACAACGCGTAAAGTCTGAAACAGGCTGAAACAAGGTTCCACACAAACTACAGTAACACAGAATCGTCGAGTGTGGCTACAGAACGTGATATAGGTTTGACCATAAGAGGATGTCGGGACTATCGCTGATAGAACGTTATTCATCAAGGATTATAAGGGAAACGGCGGTGATCGAACACAGGTATCGAGAGTTGATAGGGTAACAAGTTTAAGAGAAATACATCCGGACGGCCTGTCGGGCGTGAAGAGGCTGGAAACGGCTTTTGAAGTTATCAAGAGTCGTCTGCGCATCTCCAGCGATAGTAGATTCCTCGGAGAAGTTGAGGGTACCCTCAGGGTCATAATGGTTCTTCGCGCGAGAGCAGACAATATCTGCATCTAAAAAGGGTTTAATGAGAAGTTTTCCCTATGAGGTCTGAATCCCGCTTACAGTACACAGGGGCCGGGATCGACACGGACCGGGTTGCACGAGCATAAACGTGGCACAAAGCAAACGTCAGATTCTGCAAGCCGTCGGCGCTGAAACGAGCGGTCAATATAGAATCAATGAGAATACTTGTTTCGTGGGATCAACACTCACGAGAACCCATTCTCGTCGTACAGCACGCTATAATGTGCCGGTCGAGAGGTTCCAAGGAGACCGCCGTGGCTTTGCAAGTAGAAGTCGAATTCGGTCGGGTGAACTACGTCACGGTCCACGACCGTGCCAGCCGGGCAATTCCCACTTTTATCTCCCCCATTTGCCGGGGGGAAGAAACGAACGTGATGTCGTTTCCCAACGATAATAACGGTGATGTTGGGGGATATTCCGAGTTCCTTGCATGCCTCTAGCAAATCCTCGATGAGCAAACGATACATATCCGCAGAAGAAGCTGGCCAGACCGACCTCGGACGAGGGGGAGTTCCTTGTCGAGGACCTGTTTAAACTGTCCTTCAGAGACGCCATCTCTATAGAAGATGATGCGCTTGGGGGCTTGGTTGGTCTGTCTCTTTTCAAATTTGGTTCGGTAATCGACGTATTTTGTCAGCATGTACTATGGGACGGCGAGTCAGCAGAAGGTTGTGATGGTGAGAGTTCTGCGGATCGCGGTACCTTGGTCATTGACTTTAAGTCTTCAACCATCTCGACACGCCCTTCCTGAACTGATGAGATGGCAATGTATTTCCCGCCGTCAGAGTCTACGTTCGCAACAACAGATGCGAACGAGGGACGGCCCTCCGATCCGCTGCACCAGACAATGAGTCACGCGCCAGCTACAGAGTCCCTGTGATACTTACGGGGCAGGATGGATGGTATCGCAACCCATGACCATGGTGGGATTTTGAGGGTCGGTCAAGAAAGAGACGGAACGTGGATCGGGAATGGTGTTAATGCCGCCCAACTTGACGTTGATCTTGAGGCAAACGTTCGCAAAATACTGGGGCTTGGCTTGCTTGCACTTGTGGCTCTTCAAACATTGAGTTGCTACTCCGGTCTAAATGGGGTCGTCAGTCAGGGCAAGTGGCACGAGCGATGATTGCTCACGCGAACGTCGCCGAAGCTGATGGGAGAGTTGAGCCGCGACATAGGGTAGGAAACGGTCCGACACTTACTGTTTGACTCCAGTGTAGATGTCGGATGCCCCTTCTGGCAAAACGACGACCAGAAGGGGGGGGGTCGGCTTCTGCATTTGGCCGAATTGACCGCCGATGTCCATCAGTTCCTATTTCACGGTAAGTGGGGGAACCGAGGGAAGAGAGACGATGAGGTGCTTACGCGGACAACACCATTCTGCCCATTCGCGAAGAAAACGCTTGGGTTCGTGTCCTGCACGATGATTCCAACTTGACGGCAAGCATCAAGCAGATTCTTGCCCATCTCCCTCGCATCGTTCTCGTTGAACCTTTGCCTACGCTCGAAGACCACAATGGCGAAGGATTGAACAGTTGTCGGCCGGTAAAACTTCTTGTCGACCCTGTGAGAGAGATGAGTAATAGGTAAAGCACAAACGCGATTGGAACCCACATGTTCCAGGCCCCGTCCCTTGGAACCTGGGTAGAACGGCAGTTAGACGGAGACTGAAACAAGAGGTATCCACACGCACGATTGTCGCTTGTTTTGAGTTCGGACCGTACTTGAGTGTGGGAGGCATTAACACACGAGCCTGGAGCTGTAGCGGTTGCACGTTCGGCTCCACCTTGAGGCCAAACTGCTTGACATATTCCGACTCGCTCCACTTCAGGATCTGGAGAACGTTTCAGGAACTTTGGAAAACGAATGAGAGTTGCGGATCCAGTTACCTCAAGACCGTTTCTGATACTGTCTAGCCTAGCGCTGGGTCGCTTCGTCGCGAAGTCCAAAACGTCCTTGGTCTTTTCAGGCGGGACCTGTTTACGCATTATCTGACCGGGGGGTACTTCGCATACTTCGAGGGGAATCAGCGCGCCATTGCCGACCTGACGAAACATATTAATTCCCGCTAACCATGCGAACGGATCGACCTACCTCAGCACAAATGACGTCGGGGAATTTCAAAGGTCGTTTGTATGTCTTTGCAAAATATCGCGCGACGGTCATTTGTTCTCCATCACGAAGAGAGAACGTAAGGTCGTTGGCACCGGCACTACTCAACCTCTTGACGATCCTTGACCTACTTCTGTCTGTCACCCCCGTTTCCGGGTTCCTCGTAAAGACTCGGATTCCGGTGAGGAAACGCTGGAGTTTTACACGCTCGCGATCGGGAAAACCTCTGCGAGGAGCCAGTGCGTTGGGGTCACGATGGGCGATAAACTCTCTGCACAGTTCGAGCAGGTTTCCTCCCTTGTACATAACACCGGTGGAGATGTCGACGTTGATGAGCATGCGACCAACTGCTGGGCGAATCGACTGGAAATATCCACGCCAAAGTACAAGACCGTTCCCAATGTCCTTGGTTTCCTTGTCGGTGAAGAAAGAACGAATGTTGAAGGCATAGTTTGGGTTCAAGGTTGGCTCCATCCTGATGACGACGTTCTTCGCTAGTGGTGTTAGTGATCAGCATATCGATAGAATGGGTGAGAAACATACGAGGGCCTTGGAAAAATATCAGTGGTGTGCAGAGAACCTTCAGAGAGTGAAACTCACAGTGATCGCCGTCAGCACGGTGTTGTCGTGGCTCTGCTTTCCGTTCAAGAACCGAGCAAGAGTTCTGACCGATGATCAGTGAGGTGGTGACAGACAGGACCCCCCTCGAACTCACTCTGGGTTGATCTCCGCCACCTTGGTCAACCGAATTCTGAGAGGCTTGGACCTTTCATTGACGAGAGGGAAAGTGAACTGCAAATAGTCCTATATCACGAACGAGAAGATGTGACGGGTCAGATAACGGACCTCTTTGGAACCGGTATCGCCGAGCGGGAGCTCCCTGGGAGCGAATAAGTTCTTACGCCCATCATAAACGGCACGTGGTGTGAAGACTTTAGGGGCGACCTCGTTCTGCAGTTTGGCGATCAACTCCATGTTGAATCGGAGTGGGAATACTTTGTCGCCAGGCAAGATGACTATCGGATTCCGCGCGTCTCGTCAACGAAAGTCGCGAAGTAAGACAACAGATACGTACCAACTGCGAGAAAGAAGAGAAATAAGAATTAGAACGCGATCAAGTAAAAGAAGAAGTGGGTAGATCATTACCATCGTAGTGGTGGATGATGGCCTCTGGTATCACACACGGGAAGTGGTTGGTGGTGACAATCAACGGTTTTCCATTAGTGCCAAATCCAGGACGTTTTACACCGATGGTCTCGACATGGGGAGCGATAGAGGGGGTGTTTTGAGGCGGTCCACGACCCTGGCTGAGGCCAGCTCCGCCTCGGCCACGTGCGCTGCCTTGTTGACCTCTGGGATTACCTCGAGGGGGAGCCATTAGGTCTGGGCGATGGTCTAAAGGGGACGGAAGGGGTTTGAAAGGTTGGAAGTGAGTGGCGTTGGATGGTGGGTGAAGAGAAGGTGGGGAGGGAGGCGGACTGGTTATATAGGTTATCGATCAACCCAGCCACACTGCATGGGCATTGACCTTCCTCATCCATCCACCCCCTCGCCCTGGTCCACTAAAGGGACAAAAAAAGCCCATGCGACGACGGCCGTTTGGTCTTTCACGATTTCGTGCTTTATCCCCCATTCTTTGTCTGTCTAGTATTTTTTGTTTGTTTTCTTCCGTTTCTTTGACCGCGGCTTATTGCATCCGAGCCACCACCGGCCACACTCAGACCCCAGCCACGATCGAGTCACCGCAGATCTGCTGACCATGTCCTTCAGTTTTCTCCCACTCCTCAAAACAGAGGACAAGGAGCATCTGCCCGTCCTTAGCCGCCTCGGTCCACTCCTGGTCCCCCTTCAGGAACACCAGAATTATCAGTTCCCCGCTCTATCGGATATCTATCTCCTCATTGACAACGAAAGGGCAACAGACCCTGATCACATCATTTCTTTGCTCGATAGTGGCATTCAAAAGGTCGTTGTCCCCATTCCCCTCGCGAAACAACTCGTACCGACTGTCCCGAAACAACGCATACTCTTGCTCATTGACGTCGCAAATGTTTCTGCGGTGACGGAAACACTCAAAGACGGTGTTTCCGGCGTACTTCTCAAGACCCCTACGCTTGATCCCGAGCTCATATCCTCCGTTTCAAAATTCTTCACTAAATCGGCGATCTTTATCTTATCGACAAGTCAATATCAGCTGTCACGGTTCTCTATTCGCGAGCTTTCCAGCGTTGGCGCTACCTTGGTCATCGCCACGGACCAATTGTCCATGTCCGCTTCTGCCGATCAGCGCATCCACGTCGCAGACGCCTTTCTGGCGTCCATCACCTCTGATCGCCCTGACGGTCTCTTCCCCACCGTGGTCTCCTCCTACACCCAGGGAGACACCGCGCTTGGTCTCGTCTACTCTTCCCTTGAATCCATCAAGGAGACTATCGTCACCGGGAAGGGTGTCTACCAATCCAGGAAACATGGTCTCTGGAGGAAAGGTGAAACCTCGGGAGCCGTCCAAGAAGTGGTCAGGATTCGTCTCGACTGCGACTCAGACGCCCTCCAATTCAGTGTGATCCAGCGCGGCGAAGGATTCTGCCACCTAGGTCGGTCATCTTGTTTCGGAGAACTCGCCGGCTTGGCCGCTCTCGAAAAGACGTTGCAAACCAGACTCGAGTCTGCTCCCGAGGGGTCATACACCGCACGACTTTTCAACGACTCGGCTCTCCTAAGATCCAAAATCATGGAAGAAGCCGAAGAGTTGTGCCAAGCTTCAACCCCGGAAGAAACTGCTTTCGAAGCGGCAGACCTTATCTACTTCGCCCTCACCCGATGCGTGGCTGCTGGTGTCAGCGTAGCCGACATCGAACGGTCCCTCGACGCGAAGGCGAGAAAAATCACCAGGAGGAAAGGCGATGCCAAGCCTCAGTGGGTCGGCGCTACACCAGAGGTAATCAAACCTCTGCCACCAAAACAACAATCGACACCCGCTCCTCCCCCACCTTCACAAGAGGTCAAGACCAACCCATTGGACCCAATCCGAATGCGCACGCACGACCTTTCCCAACTCTCACCTTCCCAACGCACTGAACTCCTTCGTCGCCCCGTACTCAGATCGGCAGAGATGATGGTCAAGGTCCAGCCCATTGTGGAGGAAGTCCGTCTCAGGGGCGACGCAGCGCTTCTAGACTTGACCGCCAAGTTCGACAAAGTCAAGCTTCAATCCCCAGTACTCCTTCCTCCGTATCCGTCCGAGTTAATGGTGTTGAGCGACGATGTTCGCGACGCTATTGACAAGGCATATTCGAACATCCATAAATTCCACAAGGCCCAGGCCACGGGCGATGTACTGGTCGTCGAGACTATGCCGGGGGTTGTTTGTTCGCGGTTCGCTCGACCGATCGCCAGGGTGGGGCTCTACATCCCAGGAGGAACTGCGGTCCTGCCATCCACAGCTCTGATGCTTGGTATCCCCGCGCAGGTCGCGGGATGTCACGAAGTCGTGTTCGCCACACCTCCAAGACGGGATGGTACCCTCTCTCCCGAAGTGGTGTACGTCGCTCACCTCATCGGGGCTTCTGCGATTCTCAAGGCTGGTGGTGCTCAAGCCGTTGCAGCGCTGGCGTACGGTACGGAAAGCGTGCCCAAGGTAGACAAGATCTTCGGACCTGGGAACCAGTGGGTTACCGCTGCAAAGATGTTTGTGCAGAACGATACGGATGCTCTGGTTTCTATCGATATGCCGGCCGGACCTTCGGAAGTTTTGGTATGTTGCTTCTGACTTGCAGTTACATCTTCCCGTTGACGAGCGCATTTAGGTTATCGCTGACGAAACCGCCAACCCAGCATTCGTAGCTGCCGATCTCCTCTCCCAAGCCGAACACGGCATCGACTCTCAAGTCGTCCTCCTCACTATCAACCTCCCCTCAGAAACTATCGCGAAAATCGAAGAAGAGGTCGACGCACAAGCGCGGGTCCTTCCACGGGCAGATATTATGCGTCAATCCATTCCCAAGAGCATTTTGGTTCAAACACGATCGGTCAAAGAAGCGATGGATTTCAGCAACGATTACGCCCCCGAGCATCTGATTCTGCATCTACGTGACGCGAAGGCCGCGGCGGAAGAGGTTCAGAACGCTGGTAGCGTGTTTGTTGGACCGTACTCGCCAGAGAGGTGCGGCTAGTCGTCATTTATGTCCAGGAACCATCCTAACACCTGAGCAGTTGTGGAGACTACGCCTCTGGCACGAACCATACACTTCCAACAAACGGATACGCTCGGCAGTTCAGCGGGGTCAACACTCAGTCCTTCCAAAAGCATATCACTTCCCAAGAACTCACAGCAGATGGACTGAAAGTTCTTGGACCTATCGTTGCCACGTTGGCAGACGTGGAAGGACTTGGCGCCCACGCGAACGCAGTTAGGATCCGCCTACGTGAGCTATAGGCATGAACTCGGTCTGGGGGGAACTTAAACATGCATCGAGGTCATATTTAAGTATGAGTGTAATATATGTCTACGGGAATTCTAGAGTCACAGCAAGTGAAAAGGGCGGATGTATGCGAGTATACGAATTAATCATGCTCAGTTAGTGCGGTAAAGAGCGCGGCGAGCGACCTTAACGATAAGCGGTGTATCGGGGAAGGCCTTTTCCTCAAGGTTTTTGGCATACTGCATTATGACGGTTAGACAGTGTATCCAGGCAAATGAAAGATGAGGCACGTACAGGAGTAGGAACATCAGCACCGGTCACACGCTCAACCGGGGCATCCAAGTAATCGAAAGCCTCGCTTTCGATAATCTGAGCGCAAATCTCGCTCCCAACACCGAACATGGGGAAGCCACCCTCGACGACAACGAGCCTGTTGGTCTTCTTGACGGACGCCTTAATGGTGTCGATGTCGAGAGGACGGATAGAGCGGAGGTTGACGACCTCGGCCTTGATGCCCTCTTTGGCGAGTTCCTCCGCGGCTTCCAGAGAGTGGGTGACCATCTTGCTATGTGCGACGATGGTCACATCGCTTCCTTCCCGCTCAACCTTGGCCCTTCCGATAGGGATAAGGAATTCATCGGACATGGCCTCGGTGGACATGGGGAAGTTGACACCATACAGCATTTCGTTCTCCAAGAAAACAACTGGGTTGGGATCCCGGATGGCCGACTATAGAACAAACGGGTAAGTTGCAAAGTCTTTCCTACAAGGGAACAGCTTTTACTTTGAGAAGCCCTTTGCAATCCTCCGCGCTCCACGGAGAAACGACCTTGAGGCCTGGAATTGAGCCGTACCACGCGGCGTAATCCTGCGAGTGTTGAGCGCCGACACCAGAAGCGGCACCATTGGGTCCACGGAAGACGACCGGGCATGGAACATTTCCTCCAGACATGTAATGTGTCTTGCCGGCAGAATTGACGATCTGGTCAATCGCTTGCATGGCGAAGTTGAAAGTCATGAACTCGCATCTATCCGAATAAAAGGGTGAATTCTCTGGCGGTGAGCACACGTTTGGGGGACGTACATTGGTCGGAGACCGGCCAAGGCAGCACCAGTTGCAATACCCGCAAAGCCCATCTCAGTGATTGGCGTGTCCATGACACGCTTCTCACCAAACTTGTCTAGTAGACCTTTGGTGACCTACCCGGACACTTGAGCACACAAAGACCCAGTCCGTCGAGTTACCATACCTTGTAAGCGCCGTTGTACCGGGCGACCTCCTCCCCCATGATAAACACCTTCTCGTCACGCTGCATTTCCTCCTCCATGGCGGTGTTTAGAGCCTCACGCACGGTCATCTGAGTATCCGAGGGTCCGTTTGAGCGTTAGAAAGGTATGTCACTTTGTCGGGGTAAAACGGACTGACCGAGTGACCAGCCTCGGAGGCGTAACCTCGTGCAGCCAAGAAGGCGGCATGTGAGGCTTTTGAAGACAAGGCTAGTGACCTGGTCTTGAGGAGTGTTGGAGCGACGCGAGAGAGAGTAGATCTGGTAGCCATCGCAGTGGGTATCGGAGAGTAAACACGTCGACGAGTGGGAAGCGGGGAGGGAAGTGAAGGGAAGGGGATCTGGGGCGGAACATTCCGGATGATCTTCTGACCCAGTTGCGCGAGTCGATCTCCTCCGACACTCACGCATTTGTTTCAACTTGCCCGGTCACACCAAAAAATGACTAGACCCGTGGTTATCGTCACCGGAGCATCTAGGTCTGGTTATCCGAACAGACCCCTCAGGAAGACTCGCTGATCTCGTTTGCACAGAGGCATCGGATTGGGAGTAACTAGGGCTCTGCTCACAGAATTCAACGCCATCGTAGGGGCGATATCCAGATCCAAGCCGGCCGAGCTAGCTCAACTTGAGCAGGCACACGGAGGATCCCTCATAACGTACCAATGCGATATGTCCGTCGATTCTCCTGATGCACAGGAGACCTCTTGACCGTCATCGGGTTCAGTGCGAACGAGGCCGCACTGGCAGACGTGATCTCGGCTTTTGTCAAAACCCATAATCGACTTGACGGTCTGGTGCTGAACGCCGGTGTGCTTGAACCACTTGGCCCCGTCGCGGGCGAGGGCGTACCCCTGTCTGCTTGGAAATCTCACTTTGACGTCAACTTTTTCTCGCTGATTCCCGCACTCCGAGCATCTCTCCCAGCGTTGCGAGCGGCGCGCGGAAGAGTGGTTTTCGTGTCTTCTGGGGCTGCTGTCGGTGGTATGGCCGGTTGGGGGCCATACAACGCCTCTAAAGCTGCCTTGAACTCGTTGTGCAGGTAACCTCATTGATCACTGCCTTCAGATCAGGTATCTAACCAGAGTCAGGACGCTCGCAAGCGAAGAACCAGACATCACTGCTATCGCTCTCCGTCCGGGACTTGTAGACACCGATGTACGTCTCCGGCACCTTTTCCCACCGGTCACGTAACTAATTCCGCCACAGATGCAAACTGCACTCCGTAATTCTCCAGACAAGATGACACCAGCTGACCACCACAAGTTCATCAAAGCGCAGGCAGAAGGGACCCTGGCCACCCCTGACGTTTCTGGCTACCTCATCGCATCATTGGTTCTCAGGGCGGAGAAGGAGTTGCATGGCCAGTTCATCAATAACACTGCCCCAGAGTTGAGGGAGCATCAGAAGAAATGGCAGAGGAAGTAGAAGCGGTGTTTAATTTTTGTGTTTATAAATGACTACCGTCTCGACTGAAGGACACCCCAAGCGTTGAAATTCGAACACAGGTGTCGCGGCTCTGAACACATGCAGATCCGCTTTTGGAGAACAATGTACTAAGTTCGCTCAGAGAAACGCAGGAGAGTTTCCGTCCGCTTTCACCAACCTCCAGCATGAGCGATTTCACTCGGATCGACGTCCACCACCACGCGTTTCCCCCCGCGTTGCAAGCAGCAAAAGCGGCCGGTTCTGGAGCCCTAGGATGGAAGATGACCGCCGAAGGACGACACTGGTCTCTGGGGATCAGCCTCGGCGCAATGGAGAAACTCAGAATCAACAAAGCGATCCTGTCTCTGCCCCCGGGATATCCTCCTGACCGGAAGGACGTTCGAGCGGCGAACGAAGAATTGAAGAGGCTGCGTGATCAATACCCCACGAGGTTCGGCTTTTGGGCCACACTCGGTGATCTGAGGAATACAAAAGGTACGTACCCACTGTCTAACTGATTCGAGCGATGTGGGGCTTTTCTCCTGAACCGCCGCACCGAGGCTGATTTATTGTGCCGTCCGGGTCAACTCTAGAGGTGATCGATGAGATAAGATATGCGTTCGACGTCCTCAAGGCGAATGGGGTCAGCATAACCTCTTCCTACGGCGAAGGCCAGAACGCAGGTGGGTCGGAGTCACCGGGCGTAATTCGTCAACCTGGCAACCCATTCATTCCCCACAGTGTATCTCGGCGACCGCGTGTTCGACCCGATCTGGGAAGAATTAGACGCGCGTCGAGCAGCGGTCTTCCTCCATGGGGCTCAAACCCGCCCGGAACGACCGGACCCACACGACTTCCTCGGGGTGCCAATCGTAGAAGTCCCCCACGAAACCTTCAAAGCCGCCGCATCCCTCGTGGTCTCGGGCAGGAAACGAAAATACCCAAACATCAATTTTGTCTTGGCGCATCTCGGAGGGAGCACCCCGTCCCTTGCCCCGCGGGTAGCGGTGTTGTCAAATTACATGGGGAGCGGGTTGACTCCAGAAGACATCCTGGATGACTTCAAGACGTTCTACTATGAAACTGCGTTGAGCTCGCATGAGTCCACTCTCACCGCGATGCAATCCTTCGTCAGCCCGGACAGGCTTGTATTTGGCACAGATTTCCCTGGTACGTGTTTATTTGGTTCAACAAGTTGGCTATACGCTCACCCCCCATGCAGCGGTTTCAAAGGATATGGCTGTCTGGTACACCAAACAGGCGAACAAATTCCACCCGGATCCTAACACACCCATCTGGAGAGAGAACATCTTGAGAATCCTCGCAAACATGGAATGATAGACCCAACAACGGAGTGGGAAGGCGAAATCGTCAAAACACAGTCAATATTCCAGTTCATTAAAGTATACATAATACAAGTCACTACTGTACTAATTGAGAATCGATCCATCAAGAAAACAAACTTTCAAAAGGGGTAAATCATGCAACATCCCGCAGGTGTGGACCTGTGGAAAGAAGAGCGAAGGTCGACCAGAGATTACTGGCATTCTTCGAGCCAGTCCATGATCTGACTAAAGACGTTGGAGCCGCTGAGAAGCGCTTGACCATGGGCATGTCTAGGGGTATACAGTAGGCCCTTCTTGACGCCATGGGATTTAAGGTATCTGACAACACGCTGTCAAGTAACAGGGTTAGATCCTCCCCAACAGAAACAAGCGAGAAGTGTCACGAACGCGGGAGTTCACAATGGTATCCTTGCCGCCCAAAACAAACATCGACTTTGACGGGTCCCTGGCGTGTGGGATTTCTTCGTACCAGAGCGAGTTGGCAGACCAATCGAATTGTCGGTGCAAAAAGTTCGCAACGCCAATTTCCGAACAAACAAAGTAATACATCAACATATCAAAGCCCTGAAACGACGGTGAGCACAAGTCCATCAGAGCTGGAAAACCACACTCACAGTCCTACAGGTTTTATAGAAGAAATTATAACAGACATCACCTTCCCATAGACAAAACGTCACCGGGTCGACGAAACATGATCGAGAAATTAGGTGGGGGAACTTCTTAAGCATCCAAGCGTGGGTAAACGAGCCACTGATAAACGATCAGCGGGCAAAACACCATCATCGAGTGTAACAGACTCACTTCGAGTGACTGAGTACGGTCACACCCGTCGTAGAGTCTCCGATCGTGGCTTCGTAGCTTCCGTCATCCTCTGGGATGAACCCGTGTTTCCTCATGGCACCAACGATACCCTCGACCACTGCACGTTTACCGAGGGGTCGAACGAACGCGCCGTGGAATATCCGTTGGCTGACGTGTGGTTGAATAGGTACAAGCAACGGACGGTCTGAGAACCTCCGCAGAAGACGTGTAATGAGCATGGAGTAGTGGGAGAGTCCAAGGCCGAGTCCATGGAGGAATACGATCGGCCGCGTCTTGGGGTTTTCAGGATCCCAGTTCTCCGGGATACGAACCACGTATTCTATATCCCCGTGTGCATCGAACTCGGCGCCCCAATGGTGTTCCAGGTATTTATGAGCGATAAAGTGACCGACGGCGACGAAGATATACCAAAGGAAGGGACGGAATGAGATGTAGACATCGTCAAGGGTGAGCAGTATCGGGGTGACAGCCGGGTTGGATCCTTCAGGTATGTTGGTTCCCGATCGCCTCTCAATCAACTCGACCGCTTCCTCGATGGCATGTTTGTGTGTGGATGGCATAGACTCCATGGAGGGCATGCGTGCGTTGAATATTGTCCAGTACACCCATTTCCGTAGCTCGTGTTTGTGGATTGCCGACCACGGAGCCTTTTTGAACCTTGGCGGGCGTCAGAGAAGTGAATTGTCGATCGGGTGTCAGTGCTTACCAAGTCCTCATGTATGAACGGAAATCCATAGCACGGGGGTCATCGAAGGCAAGGGTTGTGATAAATTCGGCGGGACTTCCAGGATGTTCAAAGTCCGACGATTCGTCGTCGTAAGGGCCGTGCTCCGGTAAACCCGCCAAGCCGGCCTGTAATACACGACGGAAAGCAGCTCGCAAATCAACGACATTTGGGGATTGAACGGGTGGGGGTCCAGAAACAAATTTGGCCAGATTATAATGATATACGCTGAAGAACACCTGGATGTATGCGCCCACGTGGTTTACCATCAGACATCACATGCGTGGGCGAAAGTGAACCCACCTCAGCTAGGGCGACCGCAAAGAAAACGGACTGTTTCGAGGTGAAGGTCCAAACAGCACCGGTGTAGAGAGAGTAGACAACATAACACCACGAAACTGGCGTGACCGCGCAGAAAGGAATGACGAGGAGAGCCAAGACGAGGTAATATGAAATGGTTGGTCGTGTGGCTGGTAAGATCGCCTCAGGGCCATCCAAATCAAGGACGGCGGGTGGTTTGACCATCTACAAGAACATAAACGGGGGTATTATCCGCTCTGGAATATTATATGGAATATTTCGGCGTAAGGACTGTACGAAGGTCCTGGCGGTGGGTCAAGAGGAGAAGTTCGATGATCCGTCAACATGTGACCCAGTGGCTGTTTCTTTACGGCGGGCGCGCCGACCGAATATTCCCGATCACAGGTTTTTCACATCATCCTCCCATTCCTTGCTTTTTACCCTCCATCATCAATCCTCCAAGTTATGCTCCGCAACGCCCTTGCTGGCTCTTCGAGGTCAATCCTTGCCCCCGGTGTAAGCCCAAACGCTCCTTTTTGCCTCGGAAGGTGATCCTCAACGAATGCTGTTTTCAGAGATCTGCGACTACCCTCGCTGCTGGTTTCCCGCGAGTGACGCATAGAGTACGGTCTGCGGCCACTTTGAAATAACGTGGAATTAATCTTGACGCTTGCGTACAGCTTCCGACCAAGTATGGAGGTGTTTACACCGTGAGTGACGATCTGCGTCAGCCGCACACGGGCATTCTAACAGTTGAACGTGGCATAGGTCACCTTAATTCCCGGTGACGGTATCGGAGCCGAAATTACCGACTCCGTCAAGGAGATTTTTGAACACGTCAACGCTCCCATTGAGTGGGACCAGCACAATGTCTCCGGAATGTCCACCTCCGGAGAGGATCTCTTTCGACAGGCCATGGACAGCTTAAAGCGCAACCGTGTCGGTCTCAAGGGTTAGTCCCCTATGTTTTGTGCTCCCTCACGTTGGGTAGTAGCTGATCGGATTATGGTTTTATAGGCATCCTGTTCACCCCAATCTCCCAGGGCGGACATGTGTCGTGGAACGTTGCCATGCGTCAACAACTCGACATTTACGCGTCGGTTGTCCTTTGCAAGTCCCTTCCGGGCTTCCCTACGCGCCACTCCGACGTCGACTTCGCTATCATTCGTGAGAATACGGAGGGAGAGTACTCTGGCCTTGAACACCAGAGTATCCCCGGTGTCGTCGAGAGTTTGAAAATCTCAACTCGTGCCAAGGCTGAGCGTATTGTTCGATTCGCCTTTGATTTCGCCTTGAAGAACAACCGCAAGGTGCGCACCTGTGAGCACTGCTCAGCCCACCGAGCGCTAACGCCGCGAAACAGAGAGTCACTTGTGTCCACAAGGCCAACATCATGAAACTCGGTGATGGTTTATTCCTTAACACTTTCCGTCGCGTTGCCGAAGAGTACAAGTCCTCCGGAATCGCTTTCAACGACATGATCGTCGATAATACGTAGGTCCCTGGGCATTAACCCTTTTCGCCTCCGTGTTAATATCGTTCCCCCACAGTTCCATGCAATTGGTCGCTAAACCCCAACAGTTCGACGTCATGGTCATGCCTAACCTCTACGGTGCCATCGTTTCCAATATTGGCGCCGCTCTTGTCGGTGGACCTGGTATCGTCCCAGGATGTAACGTCGGAACTGTATGTGAAAACGCCACACATTCGCCATCCCCGTGCTAAAATTCGTCAACACACATTCAGGAATACGCTCTTTTCGAGCCTGGATGCCGACACGTCGCTAGTGATATCATGGGAACTAACAGGGCTAACCCAACTGCCATGATCCTTTCCGCAACCATGATGCTCAGACACCTTGGGTAAGTCCCGTATCATTCCGTATCTCGAAATCAACTAGTTTGTTCAAACGTTCCCAGACTCGACTCGATTGCCAATAATATCGCCTCTGCCACCTTCGATGTTATCAACGCTGGGCAGGTCCGAACTGCCGACATGGGTGGTATGTAACGTCATCTGAAAACTTTTTTCACGTCATTTTTGACGCTCAATGGCCTTTAGGTTCTGCCACCACCTCCGAGTTTACTGCAGAGATCATCAAGAATCTCAATTAAACCACGTTCCTTTCACACCTTCCCCTTTTCTACCTCTTAAGCCCAACCCCTCACGTAAACGCGAGCGCTCGTAGGATTGACCCCGAAGGATCAACTCGGCTACGGGGATAAAACGCAGTGTGGTCTCGGGCAAACCCTCCCTAGACGGAATCGGTATCATAGATTTGACGAGGCGTGTGTAATGTACACGATACCTTTCTTGCATGTGTACAATACATAGAAGGGCGCTTATCTATCCATGCCAGTGTGTCAGTCACCGAAAAGTTCGTCCTCGTCCATTTCACTCGTGTCGTTGATCCGTGGTTTCTTTGGTCGAGGTTCACCACCTTGAGAGTCATCTTCGACCCCTGCGATGTGCTGGATGGTGGGAGTGGGCCCCACGTCCTCACTGGTACCGTCGGCTCGAGCCTCCTTCCTCAACTTTAGAATAACCTCACACGGCACCTTTCCTCGTTTCCCCCACCCACTCCTCCCGGGCTCGATGTCCGGTCGGAGATCGCAATACAACGAAAACCCCTTTCGATTCAATTCCTCCGGTTCGTAGGATTCAGATAACAACCGCATCGCTCCTATGATGTACGGCGTCGTCTGTTTCAAGGACGTCGTGATGTATTTGTATGCGTCGAGCGGCGGGACGGCTTTTCCGGAAGATAAGGCTCTCCATTGTGATCGGTCGTTGGAGAGTTGAGAGCGATACAATGGAATGCTATCAGCATCGGATGTTGGATCAGGTGTCGTGTGCCGCGGTAGAAGTGTTTTGAGTAGGTTAAAAAAAACTTACCGACGATCCATGAGTTCTACGTATGGTTGAGTCTCATTCATGGATTTATGGGGTGCTCTTTCCTTGTTGGGACTGTATACCCCGATAGAAACGCCTTTAGAGACGGCATTCATTTCCGTGTAAACACTTGCTGCTCGTAGACTCCGTATCAGCATGGATAACTCACAAAAGCCTCGCTTACCAATACTCAGAGCCTCCTCCCTCTCAAATTCCAACCTCTCAGCGACGATCATCGCCCAAGCAGTCATGATAGGAGCCCGATTAATCACAGTACCCTTTACCTTCAAGAGACCTTCATCGAGAACCTCCTTGAAGTCAAAGTTTCCGTACTTGGCGCTCTCAACTTCTTCAGGAGGTCGATCTGGGAGCTCATCGTCCACGGTGCTCCGTTTCCGTTTCTGTTTCCGGGTAGATGTCGACCCAGGCGAAGCGGTGTGAGATGCCTGGGCGTGTCCGGGGGGTTAACCAGATAACACTACCAATCTTAAACTGGACGAACCGCAGACGTACGTTGGGTTTAGAACCTCCTGGCCCAGAAATAGACGGCAAAGCAGCAGACCCCACAGACTTGATATCCCCAACCTTGGGATGCGCACTCGCTCGAGCCTCACTGGGACCAACGGTATCAGTACCGGTAAAGTTCCACTCGGCTTTCTTGAACGCCGCCAAGGTTAACCGTCTCAACTCCTTCTCATCAACCCCGAGTGATTTGAGGGAAGAATCGGTCAGTCGGGCCAGTGCGGTTGGCGTGTTGTAGGTCTTGTATCTTTGCCATGAGTCAGCGTTCCCGTCAGACAATCGGTAATCCGTAAGGCAAGGACAGACATCTTCGATGCAACACTTATGGCCTTTGAATGGGGGATTTTATTAGAGGTCAGCTGCTTGAGAAAGTCCGGCAACGGAATCTTGCTGAGCGAGGACATCGTCGCCGCCCGACGAGAGGCCTAAGTGATCTGACTCAGAAACTTGATCACTCTGGCGGACCATGTGCGCATGGAACGTGACAGCAGGCGAACCGACAAAAAAGCGGGAAGCAACTCTCTGTATTACCTCGACCGGACTCCACAACAAGCGTATACATGATTGGTTTTAATCCACCGCCCAAACAGGGCCTGTAATTACAAAAATAATTCACCCCCGTCCACACCCAGGGTAAGACATGATTAGTTCTAATGAATCTAGGCGTTGATAACTGTGGTTTCAACGATGATGCCGGTGACACGATAAGGGTCTGTAAATCACCGAGTGTCAGAGAGTCTAATGGTAGGGTGATAAAGAACAGAAGAGGCTCACCAATGTTGGAGGCGGGGCGCCTGTCTTCCAAGTAGCCGAAGCCCTTGGCGGCGACGTGACGGGGAATACGGATAGAGGCACCACGATTGGCAACACCGGAGCTGAAGCTGCCGATGTGACCAGTCTCATGGCGACCAGTGAGACGCATGTCGTTGTCATCTCCGTACACGGCGATGTGTTCGTCGTGCTTCTGGGCGAGTTTCTCGATCGCAGCTTCAATGACCTTCATGCCACCCTCCACACGCATGCCAGCGGTACTGTAGTTGGTGTGGCATCCAGCACCGTTCCAGTCACCGGACAAAGGCTTGGGGTGGAAGGAAACCTTGATACCCCACTGCTCGGCAAGACGGACGAGGAGGTAACGGGCCATCCAGAGGTGATCACCCATCTCGATACCCTCGCAGGGACCAACTTGGAACTCCCACTGGGAAGGCATGACCTCGGCGTTGATACCACTGATCTTGATGCCCGCGTACAAGCAGACGCGGTAGTGAGCCTCAATCAAATCACGTGCGAAGACCTTTCCGGCGCCTAGATCAAGCGAGTCAGATTTGTGGGGTTTTCGGCTGGATAAAATATACACGCACCAGCACCGCAGTAGTAAGGGCCCTGGGGACCGGGGAAACCACCCTTTGGCCAACCGTATGGAGAACCGTCCATGTCGAACAAGGTGTACTCTTGTTCAAGACCGAACCAGGGCTTGTGTTCCTTGGCAAGATCCATGACCTTGGCGGCATGGTGACGGTGGTTGGTCTTGTTGGGAGTGCCATCGTTGTTGTAGCACTCGGCAAGGACGAGGATGTTGTCACCGCCACGGAAGGGGTCCTTGAAGATGGCAGCAGGCCTCAAGTAGACGTCGGAGTTACCACTAGGGGCTTGGTTGGTGGAAGAACCATCGAAATCCCAGACTCGCAATTGGCCAATGTCGGTGACTTTGTGGTCGACGGTCTATACGACGACGGTCAGAAGACACGCCGGTGAATTGAGCAAGTCAAAAACTTACAGTCGTCTTGGAACGGAGGCCACCGTCAGCATCAACCCAAACGTCTGCATAGATGGATCAATTTCGGTGCTGGGGGCAACACAGGGGACTACATACATTCAGCCTGGACTTTCTCGCCCTGGTCGAGGGTGAGGTATGGGGCCAAGAGCTCTGGGCGGTAGGTGTAGGACATGGCGACTACTGTGGAGCAGAGGAGACGAGGAGATGAGGGTTGGGGATGAGGGAGATAGCTTGTGGGCCCTAGATTTGCGCCTTTAATACAACTTGCTGAGCGCCGGTGCATGAGGTGAAACGAGGCCCAAAAAGGGAAAAGTTTCCTGTTCCGTTAACCCCGCCCCGCCTTTGGCTAGCCGACGTGGTCAGGGCTATCTATGCGAATCTACCCGTATGGACTCAAGATCCAGTCTTCGCCACTTTACGCTGTTTAAATGCCTTCCGTCGCATCCCACCCGCTCGTCCCGCTGCCATCCGACGTGCCTTTTTGCTGGAGGAGCTATCGTATCCATCTCCTTCGGTCCCGCTGTCATCCGGACTTGGAGTTGCGATCATTTCGGTTTCCCCGGATGTCTCGCGCCCCAAAATTTTGGCCCCCAGCCATCCGAACAACCCAACGAGCCAGGTGTTTTTCAACGAGGCGGGAGTCGCACTCGACGCATCCAGAAGAATGAGATCTCCGTCTTCCGCCTATGAAATGGAAAAATTTTCAGACTAACGAATTGCCGGCCCGTATCCGTATGCTTACGAGGTAGACATCCTCTCCTTCCACGAGTATGTCAATCATCTTCCCAGGGAGCGGATTTCCTTCATCGTCGAACCGAATCCCTCCGCCAAGGTTTACTTTGACCTAGTGTGTTAGGCACGCGATACCACCCATCGCAATCATCTCGTCAGTGCCGTCATGCTACCGCGTCCAGATCATTGCACTTGCCTTTTTTTGGCCCTCCGGTGGAACCAATCGATTTCCCCACGCTGCGGTCTTCGCATCTTGCCTGATCCTTTCGATCCGCTCCAAGTCCTTGGCATAATTCAGTCTCTGAACCATATATTGCAACCCCGTCGTGAGAACGGCGAGGAACGTTACGACCGTCTGCCCGCGCCGTAAATTTTCCGGTTGTTGCGAAGTAGAAGTGATGAATGTGTGAGAAGGACCACGAGGCAGACGGAGATGTGTACTTACCCCGACCCCAGGTCTAAATCTAGAGTAATAGTACCCTGTTCCCCTCCACTTGGGGACACCATTTTTGTAGAAAAAGTCGTATCTGGTTGACGGCGCCAAGGCGTATGTCAAGGATTGACCGAAACCGATCGTGAGGGAGCGTCAGGATCACACCACTTACCTCTTACGGGACTCGGTGTTCCTAAGAATCGCGGCAATGACACCAAGTCGCGCAAACCTCTCGTGAATGCCGGCCACACCTGGGTTCTTGTCTGGACTAGCGGCCACATCAAAGGTGTTAGTAAGGGCTATATATATCGGAGGAACGGAACAAGTTCACGTACTGTAGCTGTATACTTTTTCTTCGGTAAGCCTTGGATATCTCAGTCGTAGTCGCCGTTGATGGGACATCTAACCACGAATAGAACGTGGTTCCCTTGCCTGCCAGTGTTCCAAGACGCCGTAAACAAAAACTGCGTGTGATGAAACAGCCACGGGGACCTGCCTTCCGCCTTCTCCACAGCGCTCACAAGATCAAAAATCTCATGATCTTCCTACGAAGGTCCGGGCATGTTGTCAGGTTCTGTGTAAAGCCTCGAGCGTCGAGTCCACGGTCTACGCACTTTGTCCCAACTGGATGGATCAATGCCACATCATAAGTGACGACAGACCAGCTTAAGACGAATTCGCGGGCACTCACGCTAATACACATGTTGCCAGCAGAGCCAGCCAGAACAACAGGTAATGCGGCCTCATGACCGCCGCTGTGGTCGTCCGGGTATGATGGCGGTGACGTTGAGGTTTCAACAAAGCGCCGAGCGCACCGATCACGAAAAACAAATCACGTGACCGCGCTTCTCCTCAGCCTGCCGCTGCAATTTTCGAGCGTGTGTGGGAGATATGGCCCCTCGCAGAGCGTGCCCCGTCTGCGGGTCTCGACAATGGCATCGTGCGCCTGGAACCGGGTATGTTACGTGTAGTGAGGGTCACATCTTGGAGGTTCGCCGAACACGGAGTGTCGTTCGCTTCGATTCACCCAGCCTTCCATGTTAAGAACTACAGAACCGAGGCGCGGATCTTGGACGAGTTCGGTCCCCATGCGCTTCAGAAGAGAACACTCAAGTCTGGCCGCAAAAAGAAGGAGAGGAAGAGCGGCGCAGACCCCCGACGTAAGTCGCTTGTGGTTTACGGAGGGAATCGCGAAGAAGGTCAACGATTTTGGCCCATGACCAGTGTACCATGGGGATAGGGCGCGCTATCACTACTTCCAGTGTCTCCAGCTTGTGTTGAGACACCAAATCAAGGCGTTGGTCGAGTTGTGGAAGCTCCCCCCAGAGTTTGAGGTGCGTTTTCCGTCTTTGGCGCTCAGGATGGTCATTGACCCCCCCTCGCAGATAGTCTGCCGGGACATTTGGGCTCTCCATCTCGGCACACTCCCACTTGCGGTCTCACCAGAACCACTCCTACACAAAAAGGACGGAGAGCCCGAGCCCTCTTCCCCGATCAAGCGTTTCTCCGAACCAGAACTCGTGCATCCAGGACGACCCCAAAATGTCAAGGATGAAGGATCCGACTCCGAATCCACGTCTTCGTCGTCCTCAGAACAGGAAGAGGAAGCAGATCCCGAACTCGAAGCCCTACTAGAACAACTCTCTGCCTCCTCTGAGGACGACGACCTCGACTTCTCATCCGCTCCGATGAAAGAACCCCAAACGACACACAGAGCACGGGGAGTGTACGAGCTCCCCGCCAACAACATCGCGGTTTTAATCCTAGCTTGCTGGACTTTACGCATCCCCGTCACCTTTCGGGATTTTACAAAGTGAGTGATCGGTCGGAATTTCCGATTGTGGGAGGGGGGGTGGAGGTCCAACTCTAAATTTCGTAAATTCACATAGGATCATTGATCTGTACGACTTGCCGTACTTGAATGTCGTCATGTTAATACCGCAAGACATGAGACTACACTTGACGAAGCACAAGATACAAGCACTTAGTCCTCACGTCCGTTTTCCCCGGTGCAATTTTTATGCACCCGGCTAACAGATCTTGGACGATCTTAGTTCCCGCCAAAGACGAAGCTACTTCACGCCTTGTCTTCTCGTTTAGCAAAGCGGATATTCGTTAATTACCGTATCACCACCCCCGAGGTAAACGCCGCTCCTATCCTATGGCGGGCGGTCAGTGCGCTTGCCGGTTCAGGTATGTTTACATCCATCTGCGGAACGGCTCTTGAAGTAACCAAAACATCCATCAGCCGTGTTGTATAATATGTCCAAGAAGCTCGCACAGATATTATCTTTGCCCCTGGTCCTGCATAATATTTCTGCCCCGAGGTTGAGGGGTCTGAAGCAAAACGACCCGAGGGTGCACAAATCG
>Ga0307517_10000926_pt1 | contig 49815 bp, 60 predicted proteins | sample 23_EM_MG_FD_194515 | JGI IMG/M metagenome (GOLD analysis project Ga0307517, IMG submission 194515) | Populus trichocarpa ectomycorrhiza microbial communities from riparian zone in the Pacific Northwest, United States - 23_EM | ecosystem: Host-associated > Plants > Roots > Unclassified | place... | reverse complement strand
TTCATTTTTAATTTTTTTTTTTTTTTTTTTTGCTTTGTGGTCAGGTTCAGGCTCAGGGCAACAGGGGGGCAGGGGGCACATGAGGGATCGGATCGGGGGGAGGAGGTTTCTGACTGCCCTGTGGCTGTGTTGGCTGTGGCGGTAAATTAATTAATAAATTCATGGAAGGCAAGGCGTGGTGGTGGTGGTGGTGGTGGTGGTGGTGGCGGTGGTGGGTCATTGAAGTGGTTCGCCGGCGATTCTTGAAATCTCGTGGAAATAGTTTTTATGGGTTTTGTGGGGAGAGAGGGTGTGTGTGTGTGGTATCCGGGTGTGGGTGGGGTGGGGTTGATATAATTTCCTCAAATTCGATAATAGGGTGCTGTGCTCGATGGGGTGTTTTGGGGGTGCAACAAGTAATTATATATATATCCTACTGTTATCATACCGTTTGGTTTTCTGGTGTGGTTTTCATCGTCGTCAAGAGGCGAGTGATCTACGATTCGCCATACATGAGGGGTCACAAAATCGGGTCACGAAATCGACGGAATGTGATGTGGCAGCAACTGTTGCTGTGTACCGTACAGTATGCAACGACCAATCTATCTCAGGGGGACTACGATCCAGATCTATCCATAAAACCCGTGAGTGTTGGATAAGCACAGGACGGACCCACACGAAGCAGAATGCGGATGGGGTTTACCCGGGCGGTAGCATCGCATGATGTGTGAGCGGTCGATTGCCCAGCCTATTACTCGGAGATCAGATGAGCCCCCAATAATGCAGCGGGGTTCTTGTTGGGTGCGGTATAGCATTCGGGGTTGAACGGAATTTTTATGATGATGATGAAAATAATAATAATTTGGATATTGGCAGCTTGGCCAGGAGTAATTTCTGGTGTGGAGGTTAGGTTTGGATGTCTTGCTGTCGTCGACAAACTCATGCTTATCATGTAGTTTATCTGAGGAGGCGTGATGAGAAATGCTTCTGCTTCATAGCTCCAAAGTGGTGTGCAAGAGTCCAGCATATGATATATGGTGCCGGACACCCAAAACGTACACCTGTGGGAGATTCAAAATGTAATGCTTTATATAATCAGGGTCAGGGGCGTTTACCAAGAAATATCAATTTTAAGGTTCTAAGTTCAAGTTATGATGATGGTTAAGTTATTATTTATTTTTCTCAGATGTTTGTTCCTATTCTGCTAGTATAATACTCAAGGCGCATAGTTTCAAAGGCATTTGCCAGTGTATTAAGACACTTGATTCAGAAGTACTGGGTTCATACCGACAGAATTATGGAACTATATTGGTCCAGTTCTTCCAGAAACACCCCTAATCCTGATTATATAAGCATTACATTTTGAATCTCTCACAGGTGTATGTTTTGGGCGACCGGCACCATATCGTAGCGATCGCGGATCCTGCCCTGTGACCTCACGAGTTTTTAAGAATGTTTTGCTGGTAAGCCACTACTAAATTAGCAGTCCTCAGAATATTGCCAGATTAGGAAGGCTTCCCTCCACATGCCGCCACAACCTTCCACCACTGCGACCTTCCACTACTAAAACCCTCCACCACCGCCACAGTTACCACCATTCCACTTCCCTTCCCCGTATCTTTTTTTGTCACATTTTTGTCTTGTTTGCTTTTCCTTCAACCTCTACCGGTATATCTACTGTCATCCTCCTTGACACCGAAGATATGACGTCTCTTCACAACATGGGAGTTCTAGCCATCGGGCCCACACCCCAGTCTGTATACAGTCAGGAGTGTTTTCAGAAATACAAGGACTTTCATTACGGGACAGGAGCCTTTAAATCTCCTGGCAGTAGAGACAGAGCGGTAGCTATCAAAATCTCGAAGAGAGATTTCTTTGATTTCAAAGACCTTGTGGATGAATATTGTGAAGGGAAGGGAAAGTGAGATACTTCTTCTTGTTTTTTTTGGAACTGATTTGCTAAACTGTGTTAGGTTTCCAAGATATTCGTATGACTCGTCATCCTCGACGCTCACTTTTCAAGCCTGGTTAGGCCCTATTCAAGCGACACTTGTATCGACTCTTTACTATGGCTTTTTCCTCGCAATCGGCAGCCTTCCACCAAGCATCCAGGACAGAGTGAGTATAGCGACAATCACAAAGTATGAGGAATTTCAAGGGATATACACTTGGTCGGAGAGGGTGCCAGAGCTAGGGCTCAATGTCTATTCTGATATGAGATCCGAAGAGGTCAAGTTTGTTGCCGAGGTTGCGTTCTTAGAGACCTATGAGGAGCTGGTTCAGAATGCAAAGTTGTGGCTTGAGGGGAATAAGACTGTTTCACTTGTCATGCTTGTTAAACTAGAGGAGGATCCATGCTACCGGCGCCCGATACAGGACCTAACGGAGAGCGAGTTTGGCGAACTAGAGTTCCCTCCCTGGGACGAAATCAGGAATCAACCCTTCGCGCTTAGTGGCCCATATGGGCCAGCGGAGTATAAGGGATTCAAGTGGGTTGGGAAAGTTTCGGGATTTTTTGAGTTTTGGGCACCTGATCCTGTCACAAGGTTGGCTTCACGTATTACAACTCGCATGGTAAGTAACCCTTTAAGGAATGTGAGTTATCCAAGCTTACCCATGTAGAATCTCCTCGATATGGAAGATAATACGAAAAGTGGCATTTGGCTCAGCCAACTGTTTGATGTCGGCGATGAACATGACTGTGAAATCGACTTCGACTGGGGTTGTTACCTGGGAGGAGTAAGGGATGACATCCGGAGGTTGGCGGTGACTCGGTGTTATGAGATGCTGAGAGGGCGTAAGGAGCGGGTTAATATGTTGAACCAGGATAGTAAACCTCCTCCACCAACAAGTTCTAAATAGTGGAGCTTAGCGGGGTTAGGGATTTCGGGGTTTTTTGTTAGATATCATAGGTTGTGGACTAGAGCATGGTTGTATAGTCATAGAGCTGTCTTGGCTGTCATTGATAGTGGATTTCTTGCGTCTTCCAAAATCTCGCCTCTCTCCTCTTACATACACAAAAGTCTTTTATTTCATGTAAAGCCAATCAAACAAACTAGTGCTACTACAATTTTCATTTTGCCTTTCCTTTCTTATGTTTGATAAAAGCTACTCACAGACCTTCCGGACTCCACCTACCGCTTATTAGTTGCTGCTCGCCCCGTATCGATTCTAATATTTGTGAAGCCTCAAGAGGTCATTGTTGTAATATGCGATCGGAACCTGGATAAAGAAGTAATAATAGAAAATAGTCAAGATTTCTTATTCTGACAACGCTTATCAATTGAATAATAAGGAAGACATAGCCCAGCTATATAGTACAGTGGTTGAGTTCAGCCGTTACCACCGCGATCCCTACACAAGGAAAAACAAAGATCATCAAAGAAGCGACCTGAGAGGAACAAAAGGAACAATGAAAAGAACGTGCCTTAGACTCTAGCTAGTACTGAGTATGAAAACATAAAGAGCTGAAAGAAATATTTGAGAGGAGCAAGAAACCATTACGAACAGTCATGGTGGATCACTCGGAGAGTGAGAGGTCATGATTTCAGAGTGGCGGGGGGGCGAGGGTGGGGGTGGTGATTTCGGAGGCGGAGACGGGAATGAAGCGAAGGGCTCTGAAGGGGTAAGACCTAGACTATTCACTTGAGCCCTAAGCTCTAGTGGGTTCTGAGAGGGCAATTGAAGGCTCGACTTTTGCTCCGAAACATCTCTTAGCTCGCCGGCCACTTGCCCTCTGTTCGAATGAATGTTTCGTGGGTTGTTCGCCGAATCTTTGTCATAAGGTGGTCTTAGCTGTCATAGGTTGCAGCGCTCGCTTGTCTTCTTTGCTCTTTTCCTTTTCCTTTCTCTTCTCTTTTCTCAACAAGTCTCTCTCTCAACAATGGACGAATTCAATGCAGCTGGTCTTAACACAACTCTTGTGTGACCTTTAATCTCTCTCTCTCGTTCCCGCCTTTGTTAGACGGATATTCTTGGGTTTGGTACGGGAGTGGGAAGTATAGTTCAGGAGATGTGCAGACGGAACGTATACAGGAGAATGTTCTATAAAAGTCTTTATCCGCAATGCTCGTTTCTTTGTTATCACGGGAGTGTATGGAGGAATAGGGACTTGTGGCAAACACAAAGATAGGTGTGGTGATCCTTGGGAGGATTAGGAAGTCGTATTATGTTTTACTTATACACCTGTCTCTACCGATAGTTTGGTTTTAGTTTAGGAGTATAGCAGAGCAGAGTTGAGAGCGAGCGCCAATGAAGGAAGCATTACAGGCGGAAAGCTTACGTTCCATATCCTTCCTCCAAAGTGCCTAAGTTCCAGGTGAAATCTTTTAGTTTATTGGCTCCTTCCTTGCGACCCTCATTTCCCTACATTGACAGCCTTCAGTAAAGCTCATTCCGTACTTTCTGTTCCTAATAAGCGGTCGTGTTAACTCTTCATTCGGCCCACCAGTTACCGGGTCCGGCTTTCCAGGGACCATTTATAATACACCGCACAGCAGGCTCCAAGTCTTGATGACTCTAAAAATCCCCATACTCACTATACAGGTAGCTATACTATACTGCAATATCAGGGGAAACCCAACAACGCTAAATAAGTAGATCAATGACCCCTATTACTGTGATTGGCAATGCTGTGATATCTATCATACCACAGCACCTCGCAGGAATAATGCAAATACCCACTGCACCCCCCTTCATCGCCGACGAGACAAGATGTCATATCATACCCGTCAAATTTTGCAATCGCGTGGATGCACTATAAATCACAGAATGGGAGTTTCGTTATATATGCCAAGTGCCATACCAGCACTACATGGCAATGACGCAAGTGGAGCACAGGTTTTGCATGCAATTCCCGCATCTCACTTTTCACGTGTTATGGGGAGGAGCGGGAGGGGTGATCTAATTCTCTCGAAGTCAGTACGGTCAGTTGCTCAGCCTATTACTCGGAGATCAGATAGACTCAAAAGCAACTAGGTTCTTGTTGCCTACCGTATAGTATTCGGGGCCAAGCGGATATTTTATGATGATAATGAAAAAAAAAGTCTGGATCTCTGTAGCTCTACCAGGAGTATATAACTTGCTGGCTCCTGGGCAGACTGGTACTGTGGTTAGGTTTAGATGTCTTGTCAACAAATAACAAACACATGCTTATCATACTTTAGGTGTTGAAAACTAGTTTATTTGAGGAAGCGTGATAAGGGAGGCTTCTGATTCATAGCTCCAAAGTGGTTCACGAGGGTGGGGCATATAGCGTGGGCCCGTCGGGCTCTGTGACCTCACTAGTTTTTAAGGATGTTTTGCTGGTAAGCGACTTTGATGAGTGCGAGGGGTTTATGCCAGACCATTCTACTAGCAGTCCTCGGAATATCGCCAGATTTGGAATGCTTCTCTCTAGATATCATACCGCCACAACATTCTACCAGTGCGACCTTCCACCACCACAGCCACCACCACTCTACTTCCCTTCCCCCTATCCTTTTAGAGGCTCTTATCTTTGTTTGCGTTTCCTTCAACCTCTACCGGTATATTTACTGTCATCCTCCTTGACACCGAAGATATGTTATCTGTTCACAACGTTGGGGTTCCAGCCATCAGGAGTCCTACATCCGAGTCTGTATACAGTTAGGAGTGTTTTCAGAAATACAAGGACTTTCATTACGGGAAAGGAGCCTTCAAATATCCTGGCAGTAGTGACAAAGCGGTAGCTATCAAAATCTCGAGAAGAGATTTCCTTTATTTCAAAAAACTTTTGCATGAATAGTGTGAAGGGAAGGGAAAGTGAGATACTTCTTGTTTTTTTGGAACTGATTTGCTAAACTGTGTTAGGTTTCCAAGATATTCGTATGACTCGTTATCCTCGACGCTCACTTTTCAACCTTGGTCAGACCCTATCCAAGAAAGCCTTATATCGACTATTTCTAAAGGCTTTGACGCCGCAGGTCGCAGTCTTCCACCAAGCATCTGGAGCAGAATGAGTATAGTGAAAACCGAAAGTACAAGATATTTGACAGGATATACACTGGGTCGGAGAAAGTGCCAGATCTAGCGCTTCGAATCGATTATGATATGAGAGTCAGAGAGGTCAAGTTTGTTGCCGAGATTGGCTTCTCAGAGACTTATGAAGGGCTGGTTCAGGATGCAAAGTTGTGGCTTGAGAGGAAAAAGACAGTTTCGCTTGTCATGCTTGTTAAACTGCAGGAGGATCCATGCTACCGGTGCCCGATGCAGAACCTTACGGAGAGCGAGTTTGGCAAACTAGAGTTCCCTCCCTGGGACGAAATCGAGGACCAACCCTTCACACTTAGTGGCCCATATGGGCCAGCGGTGTATAAGGGATTTGTGTGGGTTGGGAAAATTTCAGGATTTTTTGAGTTTTGGGCACTTGATCCTGTCACAAGGTTGGCTTCGCGTATTACGACTCGCATGGTAAGTAATTCTTTAAGGAATGTGAGTTATCCAAGCTTACACATGTAGAATCTCCTTGATATGGGAGATAATACGAAAAGTGGCATTTGGCTCAGCCAACTGTTTGACGTCGGCGATAAACATGACTGTGAAATCGACTTCGACAGGGGTTGTTACCTCAGAAGGGTAAGGGGGAATATGCGGGAGTTGGCAGTGAATCGGTGTTATGAGATTCTGGAAGGGCGTGAGGAGCGGGTTAATATGTTGGACCATGATTACAAACCTCCCCTACCAACAAGTTCTGAATAGTGGAGCTTAGCGGGGGTTAGGGATTTCTGGGAGTTTGTTGTTAGATATCATAGGTTGTGGACTTGAGCATAGTTGTCTAGTCATAGAGCTGTCTTGGTTGTCATTGGTAGTGGATTTCTTGCGTCTTCCAAAATCTTACCTCTCTTCTCTTAAATACACAAAACTCTTTTATTTCAGGTAAAGCGAATCAATCAAACTAGTCTTACCACAACTCTCATTTCGCCTTTCTTTTCTTATGTTTGATAAAGCTGTTCTCAGACCTTCCGGACTCCACCCACCGCTTATTAGTTGCTGCTCGCCCCCTATCTGTTGAGATATGATCCTCCGGGCGGAGCTACTAGAGATTTGCTCAAGGCTTCCTACTCACTATTGCGTATGAGAGGCCGTATGCGGATGTGTGTATTCTACATCATGGGTTGCGTCATCACGATAGGGTATGCTTATACCGTCTATGTTCCGCTTAGCTAGCCAGAGAACTTAAGCAACGAGCTTCCGCTGCATAACAAAACAGTCCACTTCTTAACAGGTTATGAGCCCGGTCAGCTACCTTTATTGATTCATGAAATAAGAAAATACTTTGCCATTTTCAAACAAGTCTTTTCTTAAAAGTGTTAGCCGACTCCGCATCACCGCATCACCCCTTCTGCTCCCTTCTACTATGACTCCTGTAGCGAAGACGAAACCAACACTATGTCCTTCTCCTCAAGTATTATCAGCAACCTTGAGAAGGGAACTTACCGCTGTAAGTATGGTGAGACGGCCAAACTCAACCATCTCAACTACAGTCAATGACGGCGTGATATCAAGTTCTTCCTGCAGGCCGAACAGGCCTTGTCAATTGTTCTGGGAGAAGAATCTCGCCCACAAGGGCAAACACAAATGCTAGTAACTTTGACAAGCGGGCTGGCATTGGGGCTGCTATCAGTCATGCATCTTGTGAATCTTCTGTCAAAGCTTATCTTCATGGCTTGAGAGATCCACATGTTATGTGGGAAGAGTTGAAAGCCAAGCTTGATACAGCAAACTCTTGGGCAGGAAGGACTGCAATTCTACGAAAGTTTAATCAACTACGCCCCGCTTCGAACTCTTCAGTTGCCGACTATATCACGCAGCTATTGGACTGCAGCAAGGAACTCAGTGCAACTGAGCAAGCGATTCCGAAAGAAACATTTATCAGTCACCTGCTTACAACTCTACAAAAATCCTTCGACTCAATTATAGACATCATTACCCACCGACCAGAAGAAGAACAAACAGCCGACCGTGTAATCTCGACTCTGATTGAATGGGAAGCCTCCAACCCTACTCGAAAGACCGAAACCAAGCCAACAAAACCCACTTCTCCTGCCACTACATTGGCAACCTATGCCGGTAGGAGATTTGGAGGTAGAGTTAGCTTCACACAAAGAAGTACCTTCGACCGCTCTCGCCAACAGAATCGTTCATCCTTCCGCTCTCCCCCATATAGTTATCGGGGAAGTCCCGCTACTGTCTCTACCTGGTGGTACTGTCTTCGCCCAGGTTACCGGCAAGATAGCTGCGATCTCCGGAAGCGAGCAGAAGAGGGAAAAAGGGAGAGAGGGGGGATAAGACCTGGCGGGGATGGGGGAAGAGAGTCAGAGGAGGCAGGAGCCGCTTTTGCCTCAGTCAAGGCACTTGCGGGCTTTGTTGGCAAGAGAACCAGTTCGGAAAACACTTCTCTGAGGACTTGGATTGTGGACTCTGGAGCCAGCCATCACCTTTTCTGTGACCGTTTGGCATTCTCCTCTCTCAAGCGGCTTGCTAAACCAACAACTGTATTTCTCGGTGATAACTCTCCGATTTTCGCTACCGGCTATGGTGAAATTATGATTCCTCTCGCTGAGTCGAATCTCAAGTTCCAAGCTCTCGACGTTCCTGAACTTAGATATAGTCTCTTATCAGTTAGTTGTCTTTCGGTTGAGAACAAGATAAGTTTTCAGAATGGATTCTGCTTGATCCAACCCGAGGACTCAGAGCAAGAGAAGCTTGCTTCCTTACACGGCGGACTATACCATGTCACGGTGGGAGCGAAGAGTGTTAGAGCCTCTCCTCCGGCTACTGCTCTTGCCACATCTCTGTCTAGTTTTAGTCTCTGGCATCAGAGGTTGACTCATTTGAGCAACAAGTCTCTCTCGGCCTTGATTCCAAAAGAAGCCTACTAGAGAGATGAGAATACTCAGGAGAGTGTCTGCCAAGTTTGCATCAAGTCAAAACATACTCGCAAGTTTGATCGAAAGCCACAACCACAAGCTACGAAGCCTTTTGAGCTTTTACACTCTGACTTATGTGGCCCAATCAACCCTTATTCTAAGTCAGGCTTTCGGTATTTTATTCTTTACATTGATGACTTCACACGAGTTACCTGGGTGTACCTTTTGCGAACGAAGTCCTCAACTGAGGTTGTTTCAGTCTTCCAGGATTTACAAGCTAGGATTGAAAATCAGTATCCTGATTGGCCTATAACATGTTTTCGGTGTGACAATGGCCTAGGAGAGTATGATAACTCTTTGTTTCGTAGTATTCTACGAGTTCGTGGGATAGCATTTGAGCCTAGTCCCCCCTATACTCAGTCAAAAAATGGTGTTTCTGAGCGCATGATAAGAATTATTATTACAAAGGCTCGGGCAATGCTCATAGATTCTAAATTAGATGATGACTTCTGGGCTGAGGCAGTAAGTACTGCGGTATATCTTCATGCTCGTACACCATCACAGTCGATTTCTGGAGCGACTCCATATGAGAAATTAACCGGCAAGAAACCGGAGTTGGGACACTTGAGAAGATTTGGATGCGCTGCCTATAAGTTTATCCCAAAAGAGTTAAGAAAAGGGAAATTCTCAGAGCGATCAAAAGAGTGAATATTCTTGGGCTATGTACATGATACAGGAAAGATTTGGAGACTATGGGATCCACAGAGCAGCCGTGTTATTGAGGCTTCAGATATTGTGTTTGATGAGCTCCGAGTCCTGGGAACTCGTGATGAGCATGGAAGCGAAGTTGAGATTCTGCGCTCTTGTGTTTCTGAGGATATGCCACCGGAGGAGGACTCCGATGTTTTGAGCCAACCTGGAGTACTGTCGAGCACACAGGCACTGCCAGCTCTGGAAGAGGTTGCTGGTCTTATTGAGCAGACAGCGCCTGCTCCCCCGCGCGTCCAGGTGGAGGACTTTGGGTTTAAAGGGACCCGTGAGTGTATTAATTCTGATCTTGAGATTGAGCTCGATCAGTCCACACCCTACACGGTGACGACCGGAGACAGGTGTGAAGAAGCATCTCCCGCTGGGAGTCTAAGTCTTGATGAACCCTCCCAAGTCCCCAAGGTTGTGAATTTGCGCAGATCTTGAAGAGTCGCGGCAAAGGGTCCCTCCAGTGCTCATTCTGCTTTTTATGCGACGATGGAGGATAGGGCAGCTGACGACACTGAAGAGGACCCGATTGGCTACCGGGATCCTCTGAAGTCTAGGCACTGCCGGGAATGGAAAACCGCTATGCGGGAGGAGTTCAAGTAACTTGAAGATAATGAGATGTGGTCTATTATCAGAAGATCAAGTGTTGGACATAGCGTGAACCCTATTGGATGCAAATGGGTGTTTAGACGCAAGATAAATCCTGATGGATCTGTGCGCTTTAAGGCTCATTTAGTTATAAAAGGCTATGAGCAGCAGATATTTGGTGAGACTTTTGCCCCAGTTGCGCAGCTGACGAGTATTAGGCTGGTGTTGGCATTGGCTACACTCAATAGGTGGGAGATTCATCACCTTGATGTATGTACGGCATTTCTGAATCCTCGGCTCGAGGACACCGTGTACATGGAAATGCCGGAGAGCATTGAGTGGCTCAAGCCAACTCACGACTCAGATTCCCAGAACCCTATTCTAAGGTTTAACAAGGCACTTTATGGCTTAAAGGAGGCTCCACGCCTTTGGTATCAGCATATTGATAGTTTTCTTGGATGTATTGGACTTGGCAAGTCAGACAATGACCCAAACCTCTACTTCACTAAGGATTGGAGCCTGTTCTTGGTCCTTTATGTTGATGACATTCTGCTTCTGTCAAAGTCCTCAGATCTTATTGGCATGTTTAAGGCCAAGCTAGACGCGAAGTACAAGTTGAATGATCTTGGATACGCTAGCCAGTTTCTGGGCGTAGAGCTTACCACTGAGTCTGACTATCTTTTTCTAAACCAGCAGCGCTTTATCCAGACAGTACTCAACCGGTTTGGAATGCCCAACTGCAATAGTATTTCTACTCCACTGGAGGTCAAGCGCTTTGTCTCTACAACTGCGGAATATGACAAAGGAAATCAAGCCGAATACTAGTTAATTCTAGGGTCCTTGATGTATCTTGCTATTAGCTCTAGGCCAGACATTTCTTATGCTGTTGGCATGTTTAGTAAGTTTAGTATCAACCCGAGCACTGTCCACCTTGCTGCTGTCACAAGACTACTATGTTATATCAAGGGCACAATGCATTTAGGACTCTACTATCATTCTGGTTGTGCTCCGGATATCGAGGGATTCTGCGATTCAGACTTTGCTGGCCCGTAGGACTCTAAGTCAACTTCCGGCTATGTCTTTACCCTTGCCGGAGAATCCATTTCCTGGAAGTCAAAGAAACAAAGTCTGGTGGCACTCTCATCTACTGAGTCAGAATATATTGGATACTCGGAGGCCTCCAGGGAAGCCATTTGGCTCAAACGGCTTTACCATGAGATTACCAGTACGGTCTACAAACCACAAAGGCTTTTTTGCGACAACTAGAGTGCTTTACAACTAGTTGAACAACCAAGGTTTAACGAGAGGTCTAAACATATCAGTATTCAGTATCATCATGTCTGGGACTCCTTTCGGAATGGCCTTATCTCTCTGGAATACCTTCCCTCCGTCGACATGACTGCAGATATTCTTACCAAGTCGCTTACTAGGGATTTACACCAGAAGCACGTTAAGGCCTTAGGACTTCTTGAACTTGGACCTTCTGAATAAGCCTTGTCTACCTTTTTTATTTCTTATATCTTTTCTCTAATTCTTATTTTTGTAGGCAGTACTCTTTTTCCCTATTGCAAGCAGCACGATAGGTTTTTAATGAGGCTGGCCATATTCACTGTTTTATCTACATTATGCTTGGGACAAGCTTGTTGTGTTTCATGGGATCTGGCATGGATAGTGAGAGGAAGGGTGGGAGTGTTGAGATATAATCCTCCGGGCGGAGCTACTAGAGATTTGCTAAAGGCTTCCTACTCACTATTGCGTATGACAGGCTGTACGCGGATGTGTGTATTCTACATCATGGGTTGAGTCATCACGATAGGGTATGCTTATACCGTCTATGTTCCGCTTAGCTAGCTAGAGAACTTAATCAACGATCTTCCGCTGCATAACAAAACAGTCCACTTCTTGACACTATCAATTCTAATTTTTGTGAGTGAGAGGTCATGATTTCCGAGGCGCGGGGGGGTGAGGGGGTGGGGGTGATGATTTCGGAGGCGGAGACGGGAATGAAGCGAAGGGCTCTGAAGGAGTAAGACCCAGACTATTCACTTGAACTAGAATAATCCCACAAGCTCTAGTGGGTTCTGAGAGGGCAATTGAAGGCTCGAATTTTGCTCCGAAACATCTGTTCGCTCTCACCGGTCACTTGCCCTCAGTTCGAATGACTGTTTCCCTATCAAAACTGTTAGATATCATGGGTTGTTCGCCGAATCTTGGTCATAAGGTCGTCTCAGCGGTCATTGGTTGCGGGGTTCGCACGTCTTCTTTACTCTTTTCTTTTTCCTTTTTCTTCTCTTTTCTCAACAAGTTCTCTCTCTCTCAACAATAAACGAATTCAATGCAGCTGGTCTTAACACAACTCTTGTGTGACATTTAATCTCCCTCTCTCGTTCTCGCCTTCGGTAAAGCTCATTCTGTACTTTCTGTTCCTAATAAGCGGTCGTGTTAACTCTTCGCTTGGCCCACCACTTATCTGGTTCGGCTTGCTGAGGACCATTTCTAACACACCACACTACATGCCCCAAGTCTTGATGACTCTAAAATTCCCCATACTCACTATACAGGTAACTGTACTATACTGCAATATCATGGGAAGTCTGACAACGCCAAATAACTAGATCAATGACAACTATTACTATGATTGGCAGTGCTGCCATATCTATCATCATACCACAGCACTTAGCAAACATAATACAAATACCCACTGCACCCCACTCATCGCCCATGAGACAAGATGTCATATCATACCTGTCAACCTTTGCCATCACGTGGATATATTGTGCATCATAGCATGTGGTTTTCGTTATATATGCCAAGCACTATACTAGCACGACACGGCTCCGGCGCAAGTGGAGGTCAGGTTTTGGCTTCAATTCCTACCTCTCACATTTCATGTGTTATGGGGAGGAGCGGGAGGGGTGATATAATTCTCTTAAAGTCCGTACAGTCGGTTGATCTGCGTATTACTCGGAGATCAGATGAGCTCGGGAGCAGCGAGGTTCTTGTTGTGTATGGTATAGTATTCAGGGCTGAGCGGATATTTTATGATAATGAAAAAAAAACGGTTGGATCTCTGTAGCTCTACCAGGAGTATATAAATTTCTGGCTCCTGGGTAGACTGTGGTGCTGTGGTTAGGTTTAGATATCTTGTTAACAAGTAACAGACACATGCTTATCATGTTTTTAGATGTTGAAAACTAGGTGATTTGAGGAAGCGTAATAAGAAAGGATTTTGATTCATAGCTCCAAAGTGGTTTACAGGGTTGGGGCATAGAGCTGTTGCGCCCCCTGCTCTCTCACCACAAATTTTTAAGAGCCTGTTGGTGAGAACGGAAGGCGGGTTGACAGTTCCGATCCCCCATACAACGCGACCGTTTTGAAACAAAAAGGAACAGTTGCTTTGCATGGGGGAACGGAACGGTTGACGCGCCTTCGATTCCGGTCAAACAGGCTCTAAGGATGTTTTTTCTGGTATCATATCATAAGCCATTTTTATGTGTGCGAGGGCTTTATGCCAGACCCTTCTATTAGCAGTGCTCAGGGTATTGTAAAATTTGGAAGGCCTCCCGCCACATGCCGGTGCAACCTTCAATCACTGCGACGTTCTAACGGAGCAACACCACCGTGGGACACCATGCTAGGACACACTAGTTAGTAGACGAGTGGGACTATCACTGTGTCGACCTGTGCTTTGTGACAGTGGGACCACTGTGCGTGTGGCCACCACAAACTGTATTTAATCTCAGCTGCGTTGACTTCTCTCGGTATGATCATCATCACTTCACACACCGAATAGCGAACACACTTCAGTTTTCCTATAACCTTCATTACTGGTCTTCTCACGACGATCACCTCACCGCAGCCTCCTACCGGTTCTTGAACAGCGGCAGTTATCCTTGCACACGTCTAGGCCTCCATCACCTTCCACCGCTACGACCTTCCACCACTACAACCCTCCTCCAGAACTAGAGTCATCACCATTCCACTTACATTCCCGGTATCTTTTTTCACGTTTTATCTTCCGTTGCTTTTCCTTCAAGCTCTACCGGTATATCTACTGTCAGCTTCCTTGACACCCAAGATATGACTTCTGTTCACAACATGGAGGTTCTAGCCATCAGAGCCCCCACATCCGAGTCCGTATACAGTCAGGAGTGTTTTCAGAAATTCAAGGACTTTCATTCTGGGAAGCGGGCTTTTAAATCTCCTGACAGTAGAGAGAAAGCTCTAGCCATGAACGTCTCAAAGAGAGATTTCCTTGATTTTCGTAAACTTTTGGATAGAGATTATGAAGGGAAGGACCGGTGAGATACCTCTCGTTGCCTCTTGGAACTTATTTGCTAAATAGTGTTAGGATTCCAAGATATTCGTATGACTCGTCATCCTCGACTCTCACTTTTCAACCCTGGCCAAACAGTATCCATGGAAAGCCTATATCGACTATTTCTGAAGGCTTTGACGCTGCATGTCTCAGTCTTCCACCAAGTATCCAGGACAGAGTGAGTATATTTAGAAACCACAGATACATTATATTTAAAGGGATATACACTGGTTCGGAGAGAGTGCCAGATCTAGCGCTTGACATCGAAAACGATATGGGAGTCAGTGAGGTCAAGTTTGTTGCCGAGGTTGGCTTCTCAGAGACCTATGAAGGGCTGATTCAGAATGTAAAGTTGTGGCTTGAGGGGAAAAAGACAGTTTCGCTTGTCATGCTTGTTAAACTGAAGGAGGATCCATGCTACCGGTGCCCGATGCAGAACCTTACGGAGAGCGAGTTTGCCGAACTAGAGTTCCCTCCCATGAAGGAAATTGGGTACCAACCCTTCACGGTTAGTGGTTCATATAGGCCGGCGGAGTATAAGGGATTCGAATAGGTTGGGAACATTTCAGGATTTTTTGAGTTTTGGGCACTTGATCCTGTCACAAGATTGGCTTCGCGTATTACGACTCGCATGGTAAGTAATTCTTTAAGGAATGTGAGTTATCCAGGCTTACCCATGCAGAATCTCCTCGATATGGGAGACCATACGGGAAGTGGCATTTGGCTCAGCCAACTGTTTGATGTCGGTGATGATGACTGTGAGATCCATTTCCACTGGGGTCGTTTCCTCCGCACCGTAAGGAGGGATATCCGGGCGTTGGCGGCGAACCGGTGTTATGACATGCTGGAACGGCGTGAGGAGCCGGTTAATATGTTGGACCATGATTAAAAACCTCCCTCTTCAACAAGTTCTCAATAGTGGAGCTTAGCGGGGGTTAGGGATTTTAGGTGTTTGTTAGATATAATAGGTTGTGGACTGGAGCGTGGTTGTCTAGTCATAGAGCTGCCTTGGTTGGCATTGGTAGTGGGTTTCCCACGCCTTCCCAAATCTCCTCTCTTTTCTCTTATATACACATAATCTTTTACTCCCGGTAAACAGAATCAATCAAACTAGTCTTACCACAACTCTTATTTCGACTTTCTTTTCCTACATACAATAAAGCTACTCCCAGCATCTTCCGGACCCAATGAGCGGTTGTGCAAACACTCTGTTCTACCCGTCGCTTATTGTTTGCTGCTCGCCGCCTATCGATTCTGACATTTGTAAAGACTTGAGCCATCAGGGTTGGTCACTCGGAGAGTGAGATGTCATGATTATGGAACCCCCCGGGGGGTTACAAGAGGTGAATCCCAGACTACTCACTCGAGTGATATCATTTCTGCTGTCTCGACAGAATAAATAATCTCCTAAACTCCAGCGCATTCTAAAAGGAGAATTAAGGACTCAACTTTTGCTCCGGAACATCTCGGCTCTCATCGGCCACTTACCCTCAATCTCCAATGACTGTTTACATATCAAAACACTTCCTAAATATACTCCCAGTTTAGCTATATACACCCCCACTCGAAAATCAAGGTACCCAAGCACAAAATAGCACACCAGCCCTTCAATATAGCTGAGCCACCTTCTTACATCTTCTCGGCCAGCCCCTCTCCAACCCCGGGTACCATGAGGGCAGCCGCAAGAAGGGTTGGGAGGGAGCAGACCGAAACAAAACTAAACAAAATGAAAAATGCTGGTAGTAATTATTAAATTGAGAAGTCACTACGGCGAGGGTCCCAAGCATGATATTACTTGAGCATAACCCTTCTACCTCCCGAGGCCTAAAGTCCTCGACACATCGCACGGCAGGCCCCAAGTCTTGATAACTGTAAAAATCCCCGTGCTCAGTAACTTATACTGGCGCTATACTATACTACTACGGGCATGTAGTATCATACACGAACACTAGCCAGCAGTCCCATCGCAGCATTTGGCGGGGATCGACCCAAGGGCATTACCAACCCTAGACCTACCCACCAACAAAAAAAGTGGTTCGCCGAATATTTTTTTAATGCTTGGCTACTCCATTGCCCCCCAGATTCGAACTTATGATGGTCCCTGTTTCAAATTGGCCCACCAGCTCCTGAGCCATTAGACCATCGGAACTGGACGATAATACACTCTTTCTTCTTGATCTTTTAACTGCTTCTTTAGAAAATAGATAGTTCAGGCATCTGATACTTTAACTTTGGTAAAAAAAAAAGAGGAAATCAGTATACAATCACAGTACTATCTCATGATATCGATAGAACGAGGAACGTGGGGGCTCCGGTGTATTACCTGTGCTCTGGCTCTGAAACACTCGCTTTCTTCGTCAGAGGACAAATGTTCCCAGAATTCCATTTGTAGTACTATGGGGCTACAGATTGGGCTACGGATGATTAGCTAAATATTATTTTTTTATGTTCATAGGCTTGAGCGAGGCTTTTAGTTACTAGTTGCTGGAGAGGTGGAAGGTGTTGTGGCTCCCGGGGAGGGAGCGATTTGTAATCAGCGGCCGTATCGTGGGGTTTTTAGAGGGGGCAATGACAGGAGAATACGGAGAGGGAAGACCACTTTGTACCTTAACTCGGCGAGAGAAAAAAAGTTTTTTATTTCGCGGGTTTTCAATAAGAGCTTTCTTGATCAACATCGGTTACGGCAGGTCAAACGTACGCGAGGTGCAAATAAGAATTTCGGTGCAACGAAAAACACAGAGCACACCTCAAACCCACAAAGGCCGGGTAACTATGCCCCAAATAAGCGAACTTTTACAGTACCGTATTATCTTGAATAAGAGAGAATCGCGCTAAGAGGTTATGTTAAGGTTTAGACACCGCCTCACATGAGTATTGGGTATGTTATGTTTCCGATGATTTTCTAAGACAGAAAATAGGGAGAAAATTTGGACCTCACGGTCCTCCCCTCTGTAAAGTGAGATGGCTGGAGGGAAGAAATAGGATAAAATCATGCAAAGAGATGTCTTAGCTTTAATATGACATCTTAGCGCGATTCTCTCTTATTCAAGATAATACTGTAGGCAAATGATGTACCGTAAAACTAAAATAAACAAAAAATGTGCTATGTAATTAGTCCAGAATTCTACTTTGGAAAAGGGGTGAAAAGGACCGCAAGAAAAGAGCTGTTCAGCTGCTCTGAGAGGGACATGTAAAAGCAAAAAAACACCAGACCTTACCAGTGAAGATGAGTCCAACGACATAGCAAGTTTTGAGTTTATTTTAGTTTTTACGGTAAGAATTGGTGGAGTCAGAAAATGTGGTTTCAAATATATGAAAGAAGTCCTAAATATAGTAGATGTAATACAGAGAGTAAGGGCCAGTTTACACATAAAAAGTAGTCTAGCAATGAAATACTAAGGGTATTTAAAGTTAAAAGGTCAATTTATTTGTAAAAGTAAACTCCAGATCTTGCATTAGGGTACTTTATACAACCAGCCAATTGTGTTAATAGATTTTTGGTAGGTTAAACTATTCAACTTAAGTATAAGCAAAGTACTTACTATACTGATTACCAACAATTCTCAAGAGCACTTATTGAGTGAAGCCTCCAAGTTTTACCATATTAGATTTTAACCATTTGATTCCACCCTGAAATTATTTCTATCTTTATCCTTACTTCTCTATTGTGAGTCCTTGGTAGAGTCCCAATTTTAGAATTCATCTTTCTATAACATGTCTCTGTTCTACCAGTAAAAGTGCTATGGAGGATGTTTTTGTACATCATTCTTTTCATCAGCTACAATCATAGTAATTGAAATCTCAACTTTGTTGACTTGCCATATTTTTGGTTTTGACCAACCATAATCCTTGATTTTTATCTCACAATAACTTCAAGTTTTTAGTTTTAATTATTTTCTTGATTGTAATTTCCTTGTTAGGAAAGTTTATTTTATCAATATTTAAGGTTCTTCATCAGGTCAAATGGCAAAGTGAAGTTCCTCTGGGGTTCAGGTAAACAAGCTTGCTAAGACTGAACTTGTCCTTGCCTTGCTGCTCGAGGAGTGTTTGGTCTAAATGGCTGAAAAATGTGACTTGCAGCACCACATTGCGGTTTTCTCTTGCTCGCTGCTTGCGCAGACAAGGAGGAGAAGGAGGATAACCGTGGGTCAGACTTAGTGAACCTAACTAAGGCTGTGTAACAGGTTTATTCCTGTCTAACCAAAATACAATAGGACAGGCAGTAGACCTGCTAGCGCTGGTGCTAAGAGAGGCTTTAAGGGACCGATAGCTAGAAGGATAATAGTTGAAGGACAAATTGGACTCAGGGATCGCCGTTTGACCAAGTGTAATCTTAGACTGAAGGTCTGTTGAAGTCTGCTGTTTCCTGCTACCCAGGAGACTGGTTTAAATACAAAACCCAAGAGTGATAACCTTCCTGCAATCACGATTATTACCAGTAGCTGCACACATACTGGAATCCTGTAATCCTGCAAGACCAAAGGAAGAAACATAGCTCAGCCTCCACCAGGGTTACATGACCATTTCATATCCGGAATCCGAAATATAAACTTCCAGCAAAGCAAACTAAATATAGCAATACAGTAGCATAGCCTATCTGACTCAGAAACAGTGGCGGAGCTGAAATCAAATCAAATAAACCAAATATAAATCAAACTAAACATCGGAGATCCTTCACTGCCTGCTCCTGTCTACTATTACCGGAACATATACACATGTTGTTCAAAATATGGCTATGGTGTATAATCTATACTGCTATGTGGAGAATACTACGCAAGTGCGAGGGGGTTGTATTGCATGCTAAGTGAGGACGAGTTGTGTAGTAGGAGAGCAGATTGGTAGGTATTCTGGTTGTTATTCGTCTAAGCGAGATGGGCGGTAACGTCAGTATTTATACAGGAAGCACGCTCTCCATATAACAAAGAAACATAAGGAAAAACATAGTAAGAAATATAAGTGCGAACCATGTTTGACCCTGTGAACCAGCCAAGAAAATCCAAATAAAGTATGCGTAAATCCCTAGAGCTATGAGGGAATAATTAGGAATAATCATGCATGATATGACCAAGAAAGATGCATAAAGTAATGCATAAACAACCGTGATATCCCGAACACCAGATAAGGAAACACATAAGAAAACCTCTAATTGTTATCATGAAATATTAATGAAATATACACAATTATGTCTTAGCAGTAGTAATGTCCGCCGTGTACAGGTGAAACTGGGAACGGATACCAAGTAGAGAAATATACGATATTATCAATAGAAATATACATATGAAACGTATTATAATGAAAAAACAACACATGTTACAGGCTGTAAGGAGGAAAATGGAAAGGAGGCCCACTTAGTTGAGGAAAAAATATGAAAAAAGAGGAGAGTTGAGGAAGAGCCTGAGGAAGTAACCGTGCCAAGGTTGCGGCGGTGGCCGCAACCCCCGGATGTTCGCAGGCTCACAACCTGGTGCACTCTAAAGAGTGCCTGCCAGCTCAACACAACTTTGCAGCTCAACACAACTTTGCAGCTCAACACAACTTTGCAGCTCAACACAACTTTGTGGCTTACCATAGAAACTCTGTGGCTCAACACAACTGTATGGTGCAACGCAACTTAGTGTCCCAGCATAAATTTGTTACTTAGTATAACTTTGAGGCAAAATATAATTTTCTTTAACATAAAAGAGTATACAGGCATATTATCCTGTGGAGGATAACACTGTCAAACTTGTACTAGCCTTGCCAGTGAACCGCCTTTTGAGCACCTTGATTGAAGAAGCAGAAACACAGCCGCGGGCCACTTGGTAATGGAATATTCTCTCTAATAATTTCTCATCACTAACAGAGGAAAAAGGTGCATGGACCAGGCTACAAGTTTGACAGTAGCAGCCTCTAAGGGATAATATGCCTGCGTACTCTTTCATGTTAAAGAAAATTATATTTTGCCTCAAAGTTATACTAAGTAACAAATTTATGCTGGGACACTAAGTTGCGTTGCACCATACAGTTGTGGTGAGCTACAGAGTTTCTATGGTAAGCCACAAAGTTGTGTTGAGCCGCAAAGTTGTGTTGAGCTGGCAGGCACTCTTTAGAGTGCCCCAGGTTGCGGCGGTGGCCGCAACCTTGGCACGCTTAACTGAACCTGAAGCAAGTGGTAAGGTGGATAGGTCTGAGGCACAGGTGGCTTATACACCTGTGGCTGAGGATGTAGGCGCAGGAAGTGTGGCTTTAGAAGTGGCTTTACCTACTAGAAGTACAGAGCTTAGACGTTGTGATAACCTTGAGCCATTTGCAGCGTGTGGTGATAGGTGGAGTTTAGTGGAGGAAGCGGGGAAGAGTATGGGAGAGGAGAGGATGGACAACAGATTGTGGTTATTGGAACAGAGTATGGTGGTTGAGGGACAAGTAGTACCATTGGATAGGTGCTTGCCTGGACCTTTGACGAACAACGTTTGACCAGCTCCAATTGGGCCAAGAGGCTGAGTTTCATCGCCAGTACCTCTGGTCGGATACCAGGGGAGGGGACAGGTAGGGGTAAGTGGTGGAGGGGGTTATAAACGTGGTGGTCGGGGTTTTTTGCCAATGTTAAGTTTTGGTTTTTATCCCTGGTAGGATTTAGGGGAAGGGTTTAGGTTGGAGGAGGTCAATGAAGAACTTGGGAGTGCGACATGGAAAGTTAGCCTTCGTATAACAGATGTAGTGTCCACTTTCGAAGAGATTATTGGTGACTTGGTCTAGTTTAGAGACCTGTGGGCTGAGGCTTTTGTGGGATCCTTAAGTTGCTTTTGTGGCTAGAAAACTGTGGAGCAGTTTAGGGTAGACAAGCCTGATGGGGCCACAGAAAACCCGAAGAGAATATATGTTTATGAAAAAATAAAAATAAAATAGTTTTGTACAAGACAGGGATCATTTAGGTGGGGAGCCACGCTAGCTTGCACGAAAACATTCCCCATAGCACTTGTACAAGGATTGTTTATTTGACTTCTCACAGTTACTAAACTGTTGCCAGCTGCTAAGAATTTCGCTTTTTGAGCCAGTTAGATAATTTCACTTTCCCAAATTGCAGCTATATTTATTTCTGTCAGACCACCTTTTCTGGGCTCACAAATTTCTTACTTCATTTGCCTACTGTAAAAGTTCGCTCATTTGGGGCATAGTTACCCGGCCTTTGTGGTTTTGGGTGTTGTTCCTTGAGTTTTCGTTGCACCGAAATTCTTATTTGCACCTCGCGTACGTTTGACCTGCCGTAATCGGTAGTACTTTACCAGTACCTCTGAGTGTGAGCGGCGTTTGCCCACTTAGGTTCTGCTAAAGCTTTTCCGCCGGTTGATCATTTCTCTTGAGTTTGCCCGGGTTTGCGCTCTAAGCTCTGAATGTCTACGGTGGGATTATCGGTATCTGGCCGGAAATCATCGTTTCAGTACCCCCGATGTAACTATTCTTTGGTACAGGGAAGGACAGGGATAAACCTTTTTTATGGTAAATTATCTATGCGTATCTGACCGCCCATACAAAATTCGGACTCAAGTGTTCGGGTTCTATATGCCTGTAACTTGTACAATGTCATGAAGCTCAACATGGCCGAATAAATGGATGAATAACCCCCTATTACCATCATTGGCATGCCTGTCATATCTATCATACCACGGCACCTCGCAAACATAACACACATACACACAGCATCCCCCATCACGGACGAGACAAGATATCATATCATACCCGTCAACTTCTGCAATCACTCAGATGGACTATTCATCTCGGGATGCGGTTTCGCTATATATGCCAGGAACCATACATGGCTACGACACAAGTGGGGGACAGGTTTTGCCTGCGATGGGCATTCCTGCATCTCAATTTTGATGTGTTATGGGCAGGGGCAGGGGGGGGTGATATGATTTTCTCGAATTCAATACGGTCAATTACTCAGCCTATTACTTGAAGATTGGATGAGCACAAAGCAGCAAGGTCCTTGTTATGTATAGTATAGTATTCGGGGTTGAACGAATTTTTTATGAGAACAAAAGCAAAGAGATGTTGGATTTTGGTATGATAACTCAATCGGGAGTAACTTTCAGGCTCCTAGGTGGACTTTGGTGCGGTGGTTAGGTTTAGATGTCTTGTTGATAAACACTTGCTTATCATGGCTCTAGATGCTGAAAACTAGTTTATTTGTGGAAGCGTGAAAGGTTTCCGATTCATAGCTTCAAAGCGGTTTACAAGGGTGGCATATAGCGATCGCGGATCCTGCTCTGTGACCTCACCAGTTTTTAAGAAAGTTTTGCTGGTAATCCACTTTGATGTGTGCGAGGGCATTATGAAGGACCCTTCTACTAGCAGTCCTCGGAGTATCGCAAGATTTGGAAGGCTTCTCTCCACATGCCGTCACAACCTTCCACCACTGCGGCCTTCCACCACCAGAGTCATCACCATTCCACTTCCCTTCCACGTATCTTTTTCACATTTTATCTTCCGTTGCTTTGACACCAAAGATATGACTTCTGTTCACAACATGGAGGTTCCAGCCATCTGAGTCCCCACATCTGAGTCTGTATACAGTCAGGAGTGTTTTCAGAAATTCAAGGACTTTCATTACGGGAAAGGAGCCTTTAAATCTCCTGGCAGTAGTGACAAAGCGGTAGCTATCAAAATCTCGATGAGAGATTTCCTTGATTTCAAAAAGCTTTTACATAGATATTGTGAAGGGAAGGGAAAGTGAGATACTTCTTGTTTTTTTGGAATTGGGTTGTTAAATAGTGTTAGGTTTCCAAGATATTCGTATGACTCGTCACCCTCGACACTCACTTTTCAACCCTGGTTAGGTCCTATCCAATCGGGCCTTATATCGACTATTTACGAAGGCTTTGTGGTCGCACGTCGCAGTCTTCCACCAAGCATCCGGGACAGAATAAGCATAGCGAGAAACCAAAAGTATGAGATATTTGAAGGGATATACACTGGGTCGGAGAAAGTGGCAGATCTAGCGCTTCGAATCAAACATGATATGGGAGTCAGAGAGGTCAAATTTGTTGCCAAGATTGGATTCTCGGAGACCTATGAAGAGCTGGTTCAAGATGCAAAGTTGTGGCCTGAGGGGAATAAGACTGTGTCGCTTGTCATGCTTGTTAAACTGGAGGAGGATCCATGCTACCTGTGCCCGATGCAGGACCTTACGGAGAGCAGGTTTGAACCAGAGTTCCCTCTCATGAACGAAATCGAAGACCAACTCTTCACACTTAGTGGCCCATATGGGCCGGCGGTCTATACGGGATTCGAATGGGTTGGGAAAATTTCGGGATTTTTTGAGTTTTGGGCACTTGATCCTGTCACAAGATTGACTTCGCGTATTACGACTCGCATGGTAAGTAATTCTTTAAGGAATGTGAGGGATCCAAGCTTACACATGTAGAATCTCCTCGATATGGGAGATAATACGGAAAGTGGCATTTGGCTCAGCCGACTGTTTGACGTCGGCGATGAACATGACTGTGAAATCCACTTGGACTGGGGTGGTTGCCTCAGTGAGATAAGGGATGATATCCGGGATTTGGCGGTGAATCAGTGTTATGGGATGCTGAAGGGGCGTGAAGGGCGGGTCATCATGTTGGGCCATGATTACAAACCTCCCCCACCAACAGGTTCTAAATAGTGGAGCTTAGCAGGGGTTAGGGATTTCGGGGGTTTTTGTTGTTAGATATCATAGGTTGTGGACTGGAGCGTGGTTGTCTAGTCATGGAGCTGGCTTGGTGGCCATTGGTAGTGGGCTTCTTGCGTCTTCGCAAATCTCCTCCCTCCTCTCTTACATACATCAGTCATTTCTTTCTGGTAAACTGAATTAATCAAATCGGTCTTACTACAACTCTCATTTTGCCTTTCTTTTCTTATGTTTGATGAAGCTACTCCCAGACCTTCCGCACTCCACCTACCGCTTATTGATTGCTGCTCGCCCTCTATCGATTCTAACATTTGTGTTGGAAACTGTAGTTATGGGTGCGCTCTCCTCTTATCTGTTGCTGTAGTTACGAGTGACACCTTGTGACCACTTACGTCACCCCCCCCTGTTCCTTCTCAAATCCTCGCTTCTCTTCTCTCTTCCTCTTGTTTCTTTTCTTCTTCTTTTTCCCTCTGAATAGTCTTCTTGTTCAATAAGTAAAAAGAAGTCTTTTGCCTTCTCCGGTGACTACTTTGCCTTTGAACCTGCGGAACTATTCGCTTGCCCTCTTCTGCGCCCGATAGTTCTCAACAATTTGTGAAATCTTAGGCGGTCATGGCGGATCACTCGGAAGAGTCAGATGTCATGATTTCAGAGGGGCGGGGGTTATGGTTTCCGAGGTGGAGACGGGAATTAAGCGAACCGCTCTGAAGGAGTAAAACTCAGACTATTTACTTGAGCGATATCATTGCTGCTGCCCCGATAGAATAGATAATCTGCTTAGCTTGAACGGATTCTAAAAGGAGAATCAATGACTCGAGTTTTGCTTCGCTCTCACCAGCCACCATATAGCCGAGCCACCTTCTTACAACTTCTCGGCTAGCTCCTCTCTAATACCGAGTCCCCCGAGAGAAGCTACAAAATGCGGTAAGGGGGATGAAACGAAACGAAACGAAAAATCCTGATAATAATTATTAAATAGAGAAATCACTACGGCAAAGATAGAGTCCCAACCATGATAGAATTTGTACATAACCCTTCTACCTCCTCAAGCATAAAATCCTCGACATATCGCACAGCAGGCCCCAAGTCTTGGTAACTCTAAAAATTTCCATACCCACTGCACTGGCACTATAATACTAGTACTACCTTGCTTTACTGAGAAAAAAAGTTATGTATACAAGGCGATAAATAGGGAGAGGAGTAACATCCGCCTTCCCAAGGAAATAGAAGTAAATAAAAAAATTAAAAAAATTAAATTGGTATGGTTCCGGAAGACTAGAAGTAGACTGAGTTTTCACATAAAATCCGTGACAATTTTGGGGGTAACGGCAACCGTAATGCTTGGGATTTGTCTTGGCATAACATGTTTTTACCTGTTATTCTTCCTACACCAGCGCATTCTTAAGTCTTAATATTATGTTTCTTAAATGCTTTCTTTCCTTCTATAGTCTATGTTATTCTTATCTCCCTCTCAGTAGGCCCTCTGGTAATTGTAACTATGATACAAGCTTTATTTTAATATCTCTCGGGCTTTATTCATCTTAATTCATATTTCAAAAACTCTATATTTAACAGGCTAGAATAATGATTTGGCATCTTTAACCTATAGTGCCAAGACAAATCCCAAGCATTACGGTTGCCGTTACCCCCAAAATTGTCACGAATTTTATGTGAAAACTCAGTCTACCTCTAGTCTTCCGGAACCATACTTTTTTATTTTATTATTTTATTTTATTTTATTTTATTTTTTTATTTTTATTTTATTTTTTTATTTTTCTTTCTATTTCTTTGTTTCTTTGCTAACCCGCGTCCCATTTGCTTCTGCTACCCGCCGATCGCCAACCTTTAAGGTCTACAGTCGGATTCTACCACCTCGTAGCAGGATTGTTAAACCCCACAGCCCTATTGATGAGGGCTAAGTTCTGCAATCTCCCAGTTCCCATAGGGCAGGATTTCTTTAATTCCCTGCCCTACATGATGGATCGTTCAATAATAACTGATTGTCAGCATGGATTGAACTCCTGGGCTCCCGCTATTGCGACAGGAGTGTTAACCACTGCGCCAGCTAGGTATTTCATGAAAGTCAACCTGCGAACTAATACTTATCCTACTGGACGCTCAACTTTGGGATTTTAATGGGTAGGTAGTGTGTCTCTTCTCAAGTTGCAGGTAGATTTCAACGGAGGTGTTTCTTACTCCTTAGGTGTTTAATGAGAGATTATCCGTGGTTTAAAACAGAATCAGTGGTTTGTGCGCTTGTTACTCTGGTACGCTCCGGCTAACAAAGCCCCACTCGAGACCTCGAGCCTCCCTACTTGCTCCCATGTGTGTTTTCTCACTATAATCTTCTGCTCGTTCTAATGTTTTGTGGAGTGTTTTTTCTTTTCTTTCCTTCTTGCTTGCATTTCAGCCAGGCTTTCTAGGGATGCCTCATTTCTGCTTGGCGGGGGTAGTTCGCTCCCAGCAAGCAAGTAAGCATTGTGGTATAGATTATATCGTATTTTGAGATAGAACATTTGGGTACGACGTGAAGTACATATCAGATTCCACTATCATGGGAAACCCAACAACACCAAATAAGTAGACCAATAACCCCGATCACCACCATTGGCAAAGCTGACATATCTATTATACAGTAGCATCTCGCAAACATAACACTAATACACACTGCACCCCTTTTAAGAATGGCAACGGCTAAATGGCGAAGAACGGGCGACGAAACTGCTGGATGGTGGAGCGGTGGGATGGCGGAGCAGCGGGACAGCAACTACCAAACTAAACGCCAGGATTAAAGCAACACTAAAGGCAGGTCGCTAATACACAGCTCTAAGAAAACCACTTGACTGCTATTCGTTGGCTCTTACGACTCTACTATGCCTAAAACTCTCCTAACTAAACTAACTAGTGGTAAGGACGGGAGCCTAAATCAAAATAACAACAGTGCCATCCTCCCATCCTTCTACCTTTCGATCGATCACGACACAGCTCCATTTCCTTCCACTCATGCTCCCCTTCCCCCCCGCTAAATTATCGTGCTAACAAAGAACAAAATAAAAGTCACAAAGAAACCTTCTTCACCCTCCAAAGTCTCCACATATCCAACTCTCCCTTCCGGTGCTGCACCGATCCCTAGCGCATACCGGAAGGTTTGTCGAACTATAGAGCATAGGTTGCGCCTATGCTGAAATTGAACCTCACTCTATCGCTTTGGAGCTGCTTTTGCTGGTAAGGTCTGACTCTTTTTTCTGTCCTAAACTCAGTCTGAAGGGGTCAGTTTTTCGCTATGCGCTCGCCCCCCTTTCCAAGAGAGGGAGTTTCAGACGTCTTAGCGTGAAGTTCAATTATTCTAGTAAATACTGTATATCACAGCATGTGGTTTTCGCTATATATGCCAAGTGCCGTACCTGCACCATACGGCAGCCGTGCAACTGGGGGACAAATTTTGCCTACAATGGGCATTCCTGCATCTTACCTTTCATGTGTTATGGGGAGGGGGAGGGGGGGTGATATAACTTTCTCGAGTTCAATACTGTCAGTTGCTCAGCCTATTACTTGGAGATCGGAAGAGCAGAAAAAGCGCGGTTGATGCGTACAGTATAGTATTCGGAGTTGAATGGAATTTTTATGATAACGGGGAAAAAAAGTCTGGATTTACTTAGCTCTACCAGGAGTATATAACTTTCTGGGCTCCTGGGTGGACTGTGGTGCGGTTGTTAGGTTCAGATATTCTTTTAACAAAAGTATGCTATCATGCTTTCAGATGTTGAAAACTAGTTTATCTGAGGACGCACGATAAGAAATGCTCCTCCTTCATAGCTCCAAAGTGGTTTACAAGGGTGGGGCATATAGCGATCCAGCACCCTGCTCTGTGACCTCACAAGTTTTTAACGTTTTGCTGATAAGCCGCTTTGATGTATGGGAAGGCTTTATGCCAGACCATTCTACTAGAAATCTTCAGAATATCTCAAGATTTGGAAGCCTTCTCTCCACATGCCCTACAACCTTTAACCACTGCGGCCTTCCGCCACTGCAGCCCTCCGATGGAGTAACTCCATCGTGGGATGTCATGTCACAGCACACTAGTTAGTAGGTGAGTGGGACTGTCACCATGTCGACTGGTGTTTCTGGTGTTCGTGTGATACTGAGCCCGCTGTATTTAGTCCCAGCTGCGTTCTCTTCTCTCTATATGATCATCATCACTCCACACATCGAATAGCAAACACACTTCAGCTTTCCTATCACCTTCGTTACTGGTTTTCTCACAACACTCGCCTCACGGTAGCCTCCTAGCCGTCATTGTACGATGGAAGTTATCATGCGCACAACAAGACCTCTGTCACCTTCCACCACTGCAACCTTCCACCACCACCACCACCACCACCACCACCACCACCACCACCACCACCACCACCACCACCACCACCACCACCACCACCACCACCACCACCACCACCACCAACCACCACAATCACCACCACAATCACCACAATCACCACCACCACCACCAACCACCACCACCACCACCACCACCACCACCACCACCACCACCACCATTCCACTTCCATTCCCGTATCTGTTTTCACATTTTCATCTTCATTTACTTTTCCTTCAAGCTCTCCCGGTATATCTACTGTGATCCTCCTTGACACCGAAAATATGACATCTGTTCGCAACATGGAGCTTCCAGCCATCAGGGGTCCCACATCTGAGTCTGTATACAGCCAGGAGTGTTTTCAGAAATTCAAGGACTTTCATTCCAGGGAAGGAGCCTTTAAATCTCCTGACAGTAGAGAGAAAGCGGTAGTTATCGACATCTCGAAGAGAGATTTCCTTGATTTCCTTAAACTTTTGGATAGAGATTATGAAGGGAAGGACAGGTGAGATACTTCTCGTCGCCTCTTCGAACTTATTTGCTAAATAGTGTTAGGATTCCAAGATATTCTTATAACTCGTCCTCCTCGGCGCTCACTTTTCAACCCATGTCAACCAGTATCTATGCAAGTGTTATATCCACTATTCACGAAGGCTTTAGCGTCGCATGTCTCAGTCTTCCACCAAGCATCCAGGGCAGAATGAGTATAGCTAGAAACGAAAAGTGCAAGCTATTTGAAAGGATATACAATGGGTCGGAGAAAGTGCCAGATCTAGCGCTTGATATCAAAAACGATATGGGAGTTAGCGAGGTCAAGTTTGTTGCCGAGGTTGGCTTCTCAGAGACCTATGGAGAGCTGGTTCAGGATGCAAAGTTGTGGCTTGAGGGGAATAAGACTGTTTCGCTTGTCATGCTTGTTAAACTGGAGGAGGATCCATGCCACCGGTGCCCGATCAGGAACCTTACGGAGAGCGAGTTTGCCGAACTAGAGTTCCCTCACATGAAGGAAATTAGGTACCAGCCCTTCACGGTTAGTGGCCCATATGGGCAGGTGGTGTATAAGGGATTCGAATGGGTTGCGAAAATTTCGGGATTTTTTGAGTTTTGGGCACTTGATCCGGTCACAAGGTTGGCTTCGCGTATTATGACCCGCATGGTAAGTAACCCTTTAAGGAATGTGAGTTATCTAAGCTTACCCATGTAGAATCTCCTCGAGATGGGAGACAACACGGAAAGTGGCATTTGGCTCAGCCGACTGTTTGATGTTGGTGATGAACATGACTGTGAAATCCACTTCGACTGGGCTCGTTTCCTCCATGCCGTAAGGGACGATATCCGGGTGTTGGCGGTGAATCGGTGTCATACGATGCTGAAAGGGGGTGAGGGGCCGGTCAACCTGTTGGACCATGATTACTGACCTCCCTCTTCATCAAGTTCTGAATAGTGGAGTTTAGTGGGGGTTAGGGATTTTAGGGATTTTGTTTGATATCATGGGTTGTGCACAGCCCTGGTTGTTTTAGCCATAGAGCTGCCTTGGTTGTCATTGGTAGTGGGTTTCCTATGCCTTCCTAAATCTCCTCTCTTTTCTCTTATATACACAAAAGTCTTTTATTTCAGGTAAAGCGAATCAATCAAACTAGTCTTACCACAACTCTTATTTCGCCTTTCTTTCCCTATACTCGATAGAGCTACTCCCAACACCTTCCTGACCCAATGAGCTGTTGTGCAAACACTCTGCTCCGCCCGCCGCTTATAGGTTCCTGCTCGCCGCCTATCGATTCTGACATTTGTAAATACTTGAGCAGTCATGGTCAGTCGCTCACCCAGTGGGATGTCATGATTATGGAAACCCCAGGGGGATTACAAGGGTTATAACCCAGACTATTCACTTGAGTGATATCACTGCTGTTGTTCCGACAGAAGAAATAACCTCCTAAACTTCAGCGGATTCCAGAAGGAGAATTAAGGACTCAACTTTTGCTCCGGAACATCTCTCAGCTCTCATCAGCCACTTGCCCTCGATTTCGGATGACTGTTCGGGTATCAAAACACATCCTAAATATACACCCCCACACTCCTTGAAAACTAAGCTCCTCGAGCACGAGATAGCGCCTCAGCCCTTCCATTTAGCCGAGCCGCCTTCTCCCAACTTGTCGGCTAGCTCCACTCCAATACCGGGTTCCCTGAGGGAAGCCGTAAGATGGGGTGTGGGGTGGAACAAAACAAAACGAAAATCGTGGTAATAACTATTAAATAAAAAAATCACTGCGGCGAGAATAGAGTCCCAAGCCTGATATTATATCAGCCTTCCTCCTCCCCAGGCATAAAACAATCCTTGAGGCGGCACGGCAGGCCCCAAGTCTTTACTCTAAAAAATCCCCATACTCACTATACTGGTACTATACTATACTACAATACTGTAGGAAACCCAACAACGCCAAATAAGTAGATCAATAAATAAGCGCTATTACCGTTGGGAAAGCTGCCATATCTATCATACCACAGCACCTCGCAAACCTAACACAAATACCCACCGTGCACTCCCCCCCCATCACTGACGAGACAAGATATCATAATATCATAGCCGTTATTTCTGCTATGGCTCAGGTACACTATATATCACAGCATGTGATTTTAGCCATTTATGCCAAGTGCCATACCGGCGCTACACCGCTGCGATATAACTGGAGGCCAGGTTTTGCCTATAATGGCCATTCCCGCATCTCAATTTTCATGTGTTTTGGGGTGGGGAGGGGGGGAGTGATATAATTTTTCGAATTCAATACGGTACTGTGCTGAATGGTATTTGGGGTCGCAGAGAATCTTACTCGAATTGTGTAACCTTTGGTTTCTGGTCTGGCTTTGGTACGAGTTACAGGCATGTCGAACCTGAACACACGAGTCCGAGTTTTGTATGGGCGGTGAGATGATACGCACAGACAATTTCTCATACAAATTCTTTATCCCTGCATCCGAGTTCTACATGCCTGTAACTTGTAGAAGCATCGTGAAGAGGCAAGCGATCTACGATTCGCGATATGTGAGGTATCACAGAATCGACTGAATGTGGTGTGCACTTAATATACTGTATATGCAACGACCAATCTATCTCAGGGGCTCTCGACCAACTTATAGGACTACAATACAGATCTGTAAAGCCTTGAGTGTTGGGTTGGTACAGCCATCCACTAGGCGGAACGCAGGTGGGGTTTACCCCGGCGGTAGTACCGCTGGATGTATAGCGGCCAGCTGCTCAGCCTATTGCCGTAGCCTTCCAGCGGGTATGTATTATGTAAGAGTACTTGTACCTCCGAGGCAAATGAAGAAGAAAGAAAACACCAGACCATACCAGGAGAGGCAGCCCCAAAGTCCTAGCACATTTTCCGGTTATTGGAGTTCCTCTGGTATTCCCTCTGCCTCTGCGACAACTTGGTTTAGTTTTACATGTTGAAAACTAGCCTATTAGAGGAAGTTCGAACTCAAAAATCACCTAGCTTCAAAGCCGTGTGGTGCCAGTATTCAGCAGTGGCTCTAAATGTGTGGTTTTTTATTAAGATGATAATAATATTATGAGGGTAATATGGGACTAAAGGGTAATGAATTAGGACTCTTGGAATGGTTCTTTTAAGGGATTCATAAATGAATGGATTGAAATATACAGATACTTGAAGATACTTATTTTTTCAATATAGATTTCTGGTGTCTACCTGGCCCTGGATTTTTCCACTTATATAAACTGCCTTCCGACTGCCTTACCTGACCCTCCCGATCTTTTTTCCTGCCCTTTATCGCTATACCCACCACAGGAATCCCCTATCACTACAACCCACCACTCCAGCCCCCACAGCACCCCTTCCCTTCCTTGGACTTTTTTTCCATGTTTTTATATTTGCCCCCCTTCTCATCCCACTACCACCTATGTACCCACACCCCCTATCCAATTCGATCCGGTCCAATACGGAGGGCCATCGGACTGGTGTGTAGCACAGTAACTATCGGTGGCTCCATCGTTTCATTCCCTCTAAACCTTTCCCGAGTTCACTGATAGGCTATGCACTCCCTTACACTACCACCGATAAATTATATTTTTTAATTTTCTTCTCGAGGCCTAAATTTACCCAAAGAATCGCTCATCCTCCTTCATCAATCCAGGGTAATCATCTCACCAACTGCTGATACCCCCTGTGTCTCTCAACAGCCTCTCACTAAAATGGGTAGCCAGTGCTTCAAAGTTTTTGCTTGCCAAACTTGGTTTGGTTATCACTTCTACAAACCACAGACATGGTCCTCTATTTCCTCAATGTTTCAAGGTCCTGGAGTTCACAGGTACTCTTCAACAATGTCCGCAAACAACACATCCCTTTCACAGTACCAATTGTGGGCCACAGCATACGCAAACCCATCCTATTCACCACTAGCATACCCCAACTAACACTCTCTAGTTACTAGTAGGTGGCCCCTATCGGAGTGGAGCACCCTTGGAGCAGTGGCCGGCACCTTGAATACACAGCGCCAGATATTGGCCTTAGTAGCAATTAGCCTGGCCAACGCTGTCAGCAATTACCTACTCCACTTACCTGCACTCCCAGAGACCACATGTCTCCACCCCCATGCCCCAAGAATACCGTTGTACAAGCCATAGCTATTAAGAACCTAACTCGAGAGCCTTCTTGCAGCTACGGGTGCGTTCAGAGATTCAGGGACTTTCATCGAAGAAGGGGGATTTTTCGGTCCTCTGCCGGCATCGAGCAAGCGCTAAGTAGGAAAATTTCAATGAGAGAGTTTATTGAGTTTCAAAACGCTTACATAATGATAAAAAGATAAAGAAGGGTAAGAAGCCCTTCTCCTTATGCCTTGCAAATTATTTATTCTAAACAGTTCTAGATTTCCCAAGTATCAGATCTGGCACTTCAGGCCACAAATGATAGAGGGGTAGGAGGAGCTAAGTTTGTTGTCCAAGTTGGTTTATCCGAGAGCTACGAAAAACTTATTGCCAAATCCAAAATGTGGCTAGAAGGAACCCAAACGGTTTTCTTTTATTAATGCCTGTTGGAACCCGGTGGTAGAAGAATGACTTGATGTATTTCCTATCTACGACCGAAGGTTTATATAATAATATTATAGAAATACGAGATTGGTGACAAAATTCGTGCCCCCCCCCATTTTACACCAAAAATGGCCACTTTCACCTCATAGAGTCACAGCCAGTTGCTTTGCAAAAAAAATGTTAAAATTCCTCAGTCTTTATGCTCACCTAGAGATTATCATCCATATGCGACAAGCTCTGTTAGTTAATGCCCATGGTTCAATACTAGAAATAATGATGGGCAAAATATACCTCTGATTTTGTATGAGAGTCCCATACAAAAGGTACATTGTAACCTCATCCAATGACAATCATCAGCTCTCAACTCTCACAGGAGAATGGGAAAATTCTCATGATTTTTACCTAGAAAGTTTGAACAATTGCCTACACTATATCTTGGTTTTATTAAATCTATACCGTTTTGGGACGAATTATGAGAGTCCGAAATCTGCCATGTTTGGTGTAAAACGTGGGGGGGGGCCACGAATTTCGTCGCCGGGATCGTACATGACTGCCAAGACCCGCTGCAGGTTCACTCAACCCTACTCCTCAGCCCCACCTATGAGGATAGCTACCCGTACTTACTGCTGACTTAAACCTAATAATGCTTAGAGCCTGTTTGGCAAAAATCGGACCGTTCCATTGGGCGACCGTTTCTGCTGTGAAAATAGCATTCCCTCCGTTTTGAAACGCGGGGGGGGGTTATTTGTATGGGGGAACGGAACGGAATCGTTGTATCCAAACAGGCCCTTACTGACAGCCAGTTGGCTGGACTCCGGTTCCCCCACCTAAATGAGATCATGAGTGAGCCTTTTTACTCGTGGTGGCCCGTATTGGCTAGCAGTGCACAAGGGGCTGGTGTGGGTGGGAAGGGTCACATGGTTTTTCGAGTCCTGGGGGCTCAATCCGTTCTCAAGAAAAGCAACCTGAGTTATGATCCTTCTCGTATGATAAGTCACCCTTTGGGGAATGAGGTACCGTAAAAACCGAAATAATTGAGAATCACGCTAGGACGTTGGAGTTGCCTCTCCTAGTAAGGTCTGTGTCTCAAGTGGGGGCTGAAGGAGAATCCCCTCGCTCTGTTTTCTCCCCCTAATCCAAAGCCGGAAATTCTGGACGTCTTAGCGCCATTCTCAATTATTTCGGTTCTTACGGTATTCAAGCTTACCCATATAGGTGAAGAATAATCACGACAGAGCACTCTGGCGGAGTCAACTAGTCGACATCAGCCCTAAGCATGACGAGGAGATACAGTTCAACTGGGACCGCTACCGCCACAATATGGAGATGCATATTCAGGAAACGGCCGTGAACGGGTGCTATCAGATGCTTATTGATGCTAAAAAACGGGGTTAGTGAGTTGGACAGCGATGGAAGTTCTGCATAAGAGAGCTTAGCAGGGTTAGGAATTTGGGGGTTTTGTTGTTGGATATCATAGGTTGTACACTGGAGCATGATTGTTTACTCATGGAGTTATCTTGGTTGTCATTGGTAGTGGGTTTCTTGCGTCTTCCCAAATCTGCCCTCTTTTGTCTTACATACACAAAAGTCTTTTATTTCAGGTAAACTGCATCAATCAAGCTGGTCTTAAGTAGAGAGAAAGTGGCAGTTATCAACATCTCAATGAGAGATTTCCTTGATTTCCTTAAACTTTTGGATAGAGATTATGAAGGGAAGGACAGGTGAGATACTTCTCGTCGCCTCTTGGAACATATTTGCTAAATAGTGGTAGGATCTTAAGATATTCGTATAACTCCTCATTCTCGACGCTAACTTTTCAACCCATGTCAAGCAGTATCCATGCAAGTGTTATATCGACTATTCACGAAGGCTTTAGCGTCGCACGTCGCAGTCTTCCACTACACATCCAGGACAGAATGAATATAGCGAGAGACCAAAGGTACAAGATATTTGGGGGGATATACACTGGGTCGCGGAAAGTGCCAGATCTAGCGCTTGATATCGAAAACCATATGGGAGTCAGTCAGGTCAAGTTTGTTGCCAAGGTTGGCTTCTCAGAGACCTATGAAGAGCTGGTTCAGGATGCAAAGTTGTGGCTTGAGGGGAATACGACTGTTTCGCTTTTCATGCTTGTTAAACTGGAGGAGGATCCATGCTACAGGTGCCCGATGCAGAATCTTACCCAGAGCGAGTTTGCTAAACTAGAGCTCCCTCCCATGAACGAAATCGAGGACTAACCCTTCACACTTGGTGGCCCATATGGGCTAGCGGAGTATAAGGAATTTGTGGGGGTTGGGAAAATTTCGGGATTTTTGGAATTGTGGACGATTGATCCTGACACAAGATTGGCTTCGCGTATTATGACCCGTATGGTAAGTAACCCTTTTAAGAAATGTGAGCTATCCAAGCTTACCCATGCAGAATCTCCTCGATATGAGAGAAAATACCGGAAGCGATATTAGGCTCAGTCAACTGTTTGATGACGGCGATACGCGTGGCTGTGACCACTTCAACTGGTGTCGGTTCTTCCGTACCGTAAGGCAGAGCATCCGGGTTTTGGTGGTGGATCGGTGCTATGAGATGCTGAAAAGGCGTGGGGGGGGCGGGCCAACATGTTGGACCATGATTACCGACCGCCCTCTCCATCAGGTTCTGAATAGTGAAGCTTAGTGGGGGTTAGGGATTTTAGAGATCTTATTGTTTGATATCATAGGTTGTGTATGGGGGTGTGGTTCTTTAGTCATAGAGCTGTCTTGGTTGTCTTTGGTAGTGGGTTTCCTATGCCTTCCTAAATCTCCTCTCTTTTCTCTTATATACACAAAAGTCTTTTATTTCCTGTAAAGCGATTCAAACAAACTATTCTTACCACAACTCTCATTCTGCCTTTCTGCTCTTACATTCGATAAAGCTACTCCCAGCACCTTCCCGACCCAATGAGCCGCTGTGCAAGCACTCTGCTCCGCCCGCCGCTTATAGGTTGCTGCTAGCCACCTATCTATTCTGACATTTGTAAATACTTGAGCAGTCATGGTTGGTCACTCGGAGAGTGAGATGTCATGATTATGGAAACCCGCGGGGGGTTACAAGGGGTATAACCCAGACTATTCACTTGAGTGATATCACTGCTATTGTCCCGACAGAGGAAATAACCTCCGAAAATCTAGAAGGTTCTAAAAGGAGAATTAAGACCTTAACCTTTTCTCTGTAACATCTCTTCCCTCTTATCAACCACTTGCCCTCGATTTCGGATGACTGTTCGGGTATCAAAACACATCCTAAATATACATCTCTGCTCCTTGAAAACCAAGCTCCAGGAGCGCAAGATAGTGCCTCAGCCTTTCCATTTAGCCGAGCCCCCTTCTCACAATTTCTCAGCTAGCTTCTCTCTAATACCGAGTCCCCCGAGAGAAGTCCCCGAATGGGGAATGGGGGTGATGAAACCAAACAAAACGAAAAATCCGGATAATAGTTATTAAATAGAGAAATCACGACGGCGAAGATAGAATCCCAATCATGATATTACTTGTACATAACCCTTCTACCTTCTCAAGCGCAAAATCCTCGACACATCGCACAGAACTCCCCAAGTCTTGATAACTCTAAAAGTTACCATACTCACTACACTGGTGCTATAATATTCCACTATCATGGGAAACCCAACAACACCAAATAAGTAGATCAATAGCCTCAATCACCACCATTGGCAAAGTTGCCATATCTAGCATACCGTAGCACCTCGCAAACATAACACCAATACACACTGTGCCCCCTTTTAAGAATGGCTATGGATGAATGGGGAAGAAAGGACGACGAAACTGCGGGATGGCGGAGCGGTGGGATGGCGGAGCGGCGGGACAGCAACTACCAAACTATACACCAGGATTAAAGCAACACTAAAGACAGATCGCCAATACACAACTCTAAGAAAACAACTTCACTTCTATTCGTCGGCTCTTTCATGCTCATGACTCTACGATGCTCAATACTCTTCTAATTAAACTAACAAGTGGCGAGGACGGGAGCCTAAATCAAAACAACAATGGTGCCATCCTCCGATCCTTCTGCCTTTCGATTGTTCACGACATAGCTCCATTTCCTTCCGCGCATGTTCCCCTTCCACTAAACTATCATGCTAACAAAGAACAACATAAACGTGACAAAGAAAACTTCTTCACGCTCCAAAATCTCCACATATCCAACACTCCCTTCCGGCCCTGCACCGATCCCTAGCGCATTCCCGGAGGTTTGTTGAACAATACAGGCATAGGTTGTGCATATGCGGAACATGCCGAGCAGTATCAAAGAACTTGCTCCCGGCGGGTGTGTCTATCCAGAGGCCATCTCTGAGATTCTTGGTCCGAACGACATCTGGATAGACTGTGTTTGTGCCCGAAAGGGTGAGCATGGCGAGCAACATCTGGGGGTTCCGACACCCCACCATTTCAGAGGAGACAAAATATCATACCGCAGCCGTCAACCTCTGGCATCACTCAGATGCACTATGCCAAATTTACTAGAACAATTGAACCTCACTCTATGGCGTTGGAGTTGCCTTTGCTGGTAAGGACTAACTCTTTTTTCTGTGCTAAACTCAGTCTGAAGGGGTCAGTTTTTCGCTATCCACTCGCCCCCCTATCCGAGAGAGCGAATTTTAGATGTTTTAGCCTGAAGTTCACATTATTCCAGTAAATACTGTACATCCCAACATGTGGTTTTCGCTATATATGCCAAGTGCCAGACCTGAACCATAAATTCAGCTACGGTGCAACTGGGGGACACGTTTTGCCTGCAATGGGCATTCCTGCATCTTACCTCTCATGTGTTATGGGGAGGGGGAGGGGGTGGGCAGGTGATATAACTTTCTCAAGTTCAATACGGTCAGTTGCTCACCTATTACTTGGAGATCTGAGGAGCTCAAAAGATGCGAGGTTCTTGATGCGTATGGTATATCATTTGGGATGGAATGGAATTTTTATGATAACAAAAATAAAAGGTCAGGATTTCAGTAGCTCTACCAGGAGTATATATATATTGTTGGCTCCTGGGTGGACTGTGGTGCAGTGGTTAGGTTTCGATGTCTTGTTAACAAAGGCATGGTTTTAGACGTTGAAAACTAGTTTGTCTGAGGCAGCTCAATGGGGAAGGCTCGATATTCATATCTCCAAAGTGGATGACAAGTGTAGGGCATATAGCGATCACGTGTCCTGCTCTGTGATCTGACAAGATTTTAAGGTTAAGGATATTTTGCTGGTAAGCCGCTTTTGTTGTGCGAGGGTTTTGTGCCAGACAATTCTACTAGCAGCCCTCTGATAATATCAAGATTTGGAGGGCTTTTCTCCACATGCCGCTACAGCCTTCAATCAGTGAGGCCTTCCAGCACTGCAACCTTCTGATAGAGCAACCCCATCGTGGGATGTCATGTTACAGCATACTGGTTAGTAGGCGAGTTGGACTGTCACTATGTAGACTGGTGTTTCTGGTGTTTGTGTGATAGTGAGCCAACTGTGCGAGTGGCCACCACAAATTGAATTTAGTCTCAGCTGCGTTCTCTTCTCTCTGTATGATTATCATCACTCCACACATCGAATAGCAAACACACTTCACCTTTCCTATCACCTTCGTTACTGGTCTTCTCACAACGCCCGTCTCACGGTAGCCTCCTACCGGTCATTGTACGACGGCAGTTATCCATCCGCACACCAAGTTCTCTGTCACCTTCCACCACTGGAACCTTCCACCACTACAACCCTCCACCACCACCACAGTCATCGCCATTCCACTTCCATTCCCGTATTTCTTTTTTCACATTTTCATCTTCGTTTGCTTTTCCTTAAAGCTCTACCAGTATATCTACTGTCATCTTCCTTGACACCGAAGATATGACATCTGTTCGCAACATGGAAGTTCCAGCGATCAAGGGCCCCACACCCGTGTCCGTATACAGTCAGGAGTGTTTTCAGAAATTCAAGGACTTTCATTCCGGGAAAGGAGCTCTTAAATCTCCTGAGAGTAGAGAGAAAGTGCTAGCCATCACCATTTCGCCCAGAGATTTCCTTGATTACAAAAGAAAATTGGATAGAGATTATGAAGGGAAGGACAGGTGAGATACTTCTCGTCGCCTCTTGAAACTTATTTGCTAAATAGTGTTAGGATTCCAAGATATTCTTATAACTCGTCATCCTCGACCCTCACTTTTCAACACATGTCAAGCAGTATCCATGGAAGTGTTATATCAACTATTCACGAAGGCTTTAGCGTCGCATGTCGCAGTCTTCCACTACATATCCAGAACAGAATGAATATAGGGAGAGACCAAAGGTACAGGATATTTGGGGAGATATACACTGGGTCGGAGAAAGTGCCAGATCTAGCACTTAACATCAAAAACGATATGGGAGTCAGAAAGGTCAAGTTTGTTGCCGAGGTTGGCTTCTCAGAGACCTATGAAGAGCTGGTTCAGAATGCAAAGTTGTGGCTTGGGGGGAGTAAGACTGTTTCACTTGTCATGCTTGTTAAACTACAGGAGGATCAATGCTACAGGTGCCCGATTCGGAACCTTACGGAGAGCGAGTTTGCCGAACTAGAGTTACCTCCCAGGAACGAAATCGAGGATCAACCCTGCACGATTAGTGGTCCATATGGGCCAGTGGAGTATAAGGGATTCAAGTGGGTTGGGAAGATTTCGGGATTTTTGGAATTTTGGACGCTTGATCCTGACACAAGATTGGCTTCGCGTATTATGACCCGCATGGTAAGTAACGCTTTAAGGAATGTGAGTTATCCAAGCTTACCCATATAGAATCTCCTAGATATGCGAGGCAATAGGGAAAGTGACATTCAGCTCAGCCAACTGTTTGATGTCGGTGATGAGCATGACTGTGAAATCCACTTCGACAGGGGCGATTGCCTCAATAGCGTAAGGAACGATATCCGGGCATTGGCGGTGAATCGGTGTCATAGGATGCTGAGATCGCGTGAAGAGCGGGTCAACATGTTGGACCATGATTACCAATCTCCCTCTCCAACAAGTTCTGAATAGTGGAACTCGGTGGGGGTTAGGGATTTTAGGGATTTTAGAGATTTTGTTGTTTGATATCATAGGTTGTGCACGGGAGTGTAGTTGTTTTACCCATAGAGCTGTCTTGGTTGTCTTTGGTAGTGGGTTTCCTATGCCTTCCTAAATCTCCTCTCTTCTCTCATATACACCAAAGTCTTTTACCTCATGTAAAGCGAATCAAACAAACTATTCTTGCCACAACTCTCATTCTGCCTTTCTGCTCCTACATTCGATAAAGCTACTCCCAGCAGCTTCCGGACCCAATGAGCTGTTGTGCAAACATTCTACTCCGCCAGCCGCTTATAGGTTGCTGCTGGCCGCCTATCGATTCTAACATTTGTAAATACTTGAGCCGTCATGGTAGGTCACTCGGAGAGTGAGATGTCATGATTATGGAAACACGGGGGGTTACAGGGGGTATAACCCAGACTATTTACTTGAGCGACACCACTTCTGTTGTCCCGACAGAAGAAATAACCTCCTAAGCTGCAGCGTATTGACAAAGGAGAATTAAGGACTCAAATTTTGCTCCGGATTCTCTCTCCGCTTTCATCAACCACTTGCCCTCGATTTCAAATAACTGTTGAAGTATCAAAACACATCCTAAATATACACCCCTACTCCTTGTAGACCAAGCTCCACGAGCACGAAATAGCGCCACGGCCCCTCCATTTAGCCGAGCCATCTTCTCACAACTTCTCATGTAGTTCCCCCCGATACCGAGTCCAGCGAGAGAAGCATCAGCAAAAAAAACAGGTTACACCCGGACGCACCCTGTACTCCCTGTGCGTCCCGCGGTCCAGGTGCATAGAACGTAAACTCGCGTTCTGGGTGTGCGGTCTTTTATTGGGTGCTGGTGGACAGGGGTCGATGCCGCCCGGACGCACCAGACGCAAGCAAGGACTCAGAAGGCACCTGACGCAGAAAGGTTCTCCGGACGCAAAAAGGTTCTCCAGACGCAACCCTATAGGATAGTAGAATAGTGGAAGTGCTCAGGTGTAACTATCTATCATCGAATACCTGCTAAGTCAACAACTCTACCTTCAAGGACTTTGAATGAGTTAGTGAAAACTGTGGAGAATATCCAAATTGTCCAGAAAGATCCATCCAGTATTACTCATGTTTACTTATTTGAGTCATTGAGATACTAATATAGGAATATATTTATTAAAGCTAGTCTAGAAAAGAGTAGCACTCGGTAGGTAACAATTTGAAAGTACTTGTCCGGAGAACAAAAGTACAAAAGTATGGATAACCCTTAAACCAGCGGTCGGACAGTGTCCGGACAGAGTGGGTTGGATTCCCCTCGCCGAGGGGAATAGAATGGTATAGGTCTCTGAGTGGCCGCATGCCTGTAGCACCCAGTAGCCGACAATTTGAAAGTACTTGCCCGGGGAACTCAAGTACAAAGGTTTGGATAACATTTCAACCAGCAGTCGGACAGCGTCGGGACAGGGTGCGTTGGAATCCGCTCGCTGAGGGGAATCGAATGGTTTAGGTCTCTAAGTGTCCGCATGCCTATAGCACCCAGTAGCCACCAATTTGAAAGTACTTGCCCGGGGAACTCAAGTACAAAGGTTTGGATAACATTTCAACCAGCGGTCGGACATCGTCGGGACAGCCTGCGTTGGAATCCGCCGGTCGAGGGGAATCGAATGGTATAGGTTTCAAAGCGTCCGCATGGCTATAGAGGTCAGCAGCATGAAAAAGGCAGATACCTCAGCGGGGAGATGTCCGCCAGAGTCGGGAGGGGTCTCATTGGAGTCCGCTCGCCGAGGGGAATCGAATGGTATAGGCCTCGAAGCGTCCGCATGCCTGTAGCACCCGGTAGCCAACAATTTGAAAGTACTTGCCCGGGGAACTTAAGAACAAAGGTATGCATAGCCATTCAGCTAGTGGTCGGACAGCATCGGGACAGGGTGCGTTGGAATCCGCCGGTCGAGGGGAATCAAATGGTATAGGTTTCAAAGCGTCCGCATGGCTATAGATGTCAGCAGGATGAAAAAGGCAGATACCTCAGCTGGCAGATGTCCGCCAGAGTTGGGAAGGGTCTCATTGGAGTCCGCTCGCCGAGGGGAATTGAATGGCATAGGCCTCGAAGCGTCCGCATGCCTGTAGCACGCAGTAGCCAACAATTTGAAAGTATTTGCCCGGGGAACTCAAGTACAAAGGTTTGGATAACATTTCAACAAGCGGTCGGACAGCGTCGGGACAGGCTGCGTTGGAATCCGCTCGCCGAGGGGAATCGAATGGTATAGGTCTCAAAGCGTCTGCATCCCTATAGAGGTCGGCAGCATGAAAAAGGCAGATACCTTAGCGGGCAGATGTCCGCTAGAGTCGGGAGGGGTCTCATTGGAGTCCGCTCACCGAGGGGAATCGAATGGTATAGGCCTCGAAGCGTCCGCATGCCTGTAGCACCCAGTAGCCAACAATTTGAAAGTACTTGCCCAGTGAACTCAAGTACAAAGGTTTGGATAACATTTCAACCAGCGGTCGGACAGCGTCGGGACAGACTGCGTTGGAATCCGCTCGCCGAGGGGAATCGAATGGTATAGGTCTCGAAGTGTCCGGATGGCTCTAGAGGTCAGCATGAAGAAAAAGGCAGATACCTCACCGGGCACTGGCCGATGTCCACCAGAGTGTGGCAGAACCTGATTGCCATCCGCTAGAGTCTGCCAGGGCCTCATTGCAATCCGCCAGAGTCAGGAAGGGCCTGAATGGAATCTGCTCGCTTAGGAGTCATGAATAGTGTCAACCTGGATGGAAGAGCATGCCCCTCTCCGAAGGTGGATAATAATCAATAGTTCAACTGATTCGATCATGAAGCCTGATACAAGGTGGAAAGAACTTAGAAACCTTTTGCGAGAGTTGTTAGCAGTGATCAAATAAGGGGTATGTTTTGGGTCGTTACCGGAACAATAGATGGTTAGTCATCCTATGTTTAGATCCTCTTTCGTCTGAACAGCCTTTACCAGGTGATAAAGTAGTCCGTTGTAAGTAGAGGCCATTAGGGGCAGGGAGTGTTCCCCAATGCAGAGCCCTATGGGTCACTTTCCTTGGGTTTCTTCGGGAGATTAGGGTGTGAAAGGGACCATCCAGGTGCACTGGGCGGACAGGATGCGGGTTGTATTGCACCCAACAGACTAGGATGCAACCATTGTGCTGGGGCCATCTGAGGGCGGACTGGGCGGACAGGATGCTCCAGACGGATTTCCTGCGTCTGGACGCAATGCCTATCCGTCTGGAGCAAGCGCTTTTTTTGCTGATGAAGCCGGAAAATGGGATTGGAGGGCGGAACAAAGCAAAACGGAGACCCTGGCTATAATTATTAAATAAAGAAATCGCTGCGGCAAGGATGGAATCCCAAGCGTGATATTATATTAGCCTTCCTCCTCCCCAAGCATAAAGGGAAACCTTGAAGCAGCAGAGCATGCCCCAAGTCTTGATAACTCTAAAAATTCACATACTCACTAAGTTACACTAGTACTATCCTCTGACAATATCAGGGGAAACCCAACAACACCAAATAAGTAGATCAACATCCCCGATCACCACCATTGGCAAAGCTGCCATATCAATCATACCGTAGCACCTCGCAAACATAACATAAATACATAGTGTTGCCTTTCTTGAAGAGGTCCACGGCAGAATGGCGAAGAACTGAAGACGAAACGGTGGGATAGTGGAGGGGCAGGACAGCAACTATGAAACGAAACACCACGATTAAGGTAACACTAAACACAGATTGCCAATACAGAACTCTAAGAAAACAACTTCTCTTCTATTCGTCGGCTCTTTCACACTCGACTCCACGATGCTCAATTCAATACTCTTCTAACTAAACTAACTAGTGGTAAGGACGGGAGTTTGAATCAAAACAACAACGGTGCTCCCTTCCTATCCTTCTACTTTTCGATCGTTCACAACACAGCTCTATTTCCTCTCACGCATGTTCCCCTTTCTCTTCCGTTAAACTATCATGCTCTGATGACAAAGAACAAAATGAACGTGACAAAGAAAACTTCTTCACCCTCAAAAGTCTCCACATATCCAACTGTCCCTTCCCGCTGCACCGATCCCTAGCGCATACCCGGAAGTTTGTTTTAGAATACAGGCATAGGCTGCGCCTATGCTCAACATGCCGAGCAGAACCAAACAACTTTCTCCCTATGGGCGTGTCTATCCAAAGGTCATGTCTGAACTTCTTTGTCTGAACGATAACTGGATAGACTGTGTTCGTGCCCGATAGGTTGAGCATGCCCAGCAACATCCGGGGGTTCCGACGTGCCCCACAATTACGGACGAGACAAAATATCATACCATAGCCGTCAACTTCTGCCATCCCTCAGATGCGGTATACATCGCAGCATGTGGTTTTCGCTATATATGCCAATTGCCATACCTACACTACACAGCTACAGTACAACTGGGGGACAGGTTTTGCATGCAATGGAGATTCCTGAATAAAGTTTTTCATGTGTTATGGGGAGGGGGAGGGGGGTGATATAATCTTCTCGAATTCAACACGGTCAGTTGCTCACCTATTGCTTGAAGATCGGAGGAGCTCAAAAGAAGAGAGGTTCTTGATGCGTACAGTATAGTATTCGGAGTTGAATGGAATTTTTATGATAGCGGGGAAAAAAGTCTGGATCTCGGTAGCACTACCAGAGGTATATAAATTTCTGGCTCCTGGGTGGACTGTGGTGCGGTGGTTAGGTTCAGATGTCTTGTTAACAAACGCATGCTATCAGGGTTTCAGATGTTGAAAACCAGTTTATCTGAGGACGCACGATAAGAAATGCTCCTGCTTCATAGCTCCAAAGTGGTGTGCAAGGGTGGGGCATATAGCGATCGAGCACCCTGCTCTGTGACCTCACAAGTTTTTAACGTTTTGCTGGTATGATAAGCCACTTTGATGTGTGTGAGGGCTTTATGCCAGACGCTTCAGCTAATTAGCGGTGCTCAGAGTATCTCAAGATTGGGAAGGCCTCCTGCCACATGCCGCTCTCATACAACCTTCAACCGCTGCAACCTTCTAATAGAGTAACCCTATCGTAAGATGTCATGTTACAACACACTAGTTAGTAGGTGAGTGGGACTGTCACCATGTTGACGGTGTTTCTGGTTTTTGTGTGATATGGAGCCCACTGTGTGAGTGACCACCACGAACTCTATGTAGTCTCAGCTGCCTTCTCTCCTCTCTGTATGATTATCATCACTCCACACATCGAATAGCAAACACACCTCAGCTTTCCTATCACCTTCGTTACTGGTCTTCTCACGACACTGGCCTCACGGCAGCCTCCTACCGGTCATTGTACGACCGCAGTTATCCATCCGCACACCAAGTCCTCTGTCACCTTCCACTACTGCAACCTTCCACCACCACCACAGTCATCGCCATTCCACTTCCATTCCCCGTATCTTTTTTCACATTTTCATCTTCGTTTGCTTTTCCTTAAAGCTCTACCGGTATATCTACTGTCATCTTCCTTGACACCGAAGATATGACATCTGTTCGCAACATGGAAGTTCCAGCGATCAAGGGCCCCACATCCGTGTCCGTATACAGTTAGGAGTGTTTTCAAAAATTCAAGGACTTTCATTCCGGGAAAGGAGCTTTTGAATCTGTTGACAGTAGAGAGAAATCAGTAGTTATCAACATCTCAAAGAGAGATTTCCTTGATTTCCTTAAACTTTTGGATAGACATTATGAAGGGAAGGACAGGTGAGATACTTCTCGTCGCCTCTTCGAACTTATTTGCTAAATAGTGTTAGGATTCCAAGATATTCGTATAACTCGTCATCCTCGACGCTCACTTTTCAACCCATATCGAGCAGTATCCATGCAAGTGTTATATCGACTATTCACGAAGGCTTTAGCATCGCATGTCGCAGTCTTCCACTACACGTCCAGGACAGAATGAATATAGCGAGAGACCAAAGGTACAAGATGTTTGGGGGGATATACACTGGGTTGAAGAAAGTGCCAGATCTAGCGCTTGACATCAAAAACGATATCGGAGTCCGTGAGGTCAAGTTTGTTGCCGAGGTTGGCTTCTCAGAGACCTATGAACAGCTGGTTCAGGATGCAAAATTGTGGCTTGAGGGGAGTGAGACTGTTTCGCTTGTCATGCTTGTTAAACTGGAGGAGGATCCATGCTACAGGTGCCCGATTCGGAACCTTACGGAGAGCGAGTTTGCCGAACTAGAGTTACCTCCTGTAACATGTGTACATGTTCCGGTAACGGTACACAGGAGCGGGCAGTGCAGGATCTCCTATGTTTAGTTGATTTATATTTGGTTTATTTGATTTGATTTCAGCTCCGCCACTGCCTCTGAGTCAGATAGGCTATGCTACCGTATTGCTATGTTTAGTTTGCCTTGCTGGAAGTTTATATTTAGGATTCCGGGTATGGAATGGTCATGTAGCACTGGCGAAGGCTGAGCACTGTTTGTTTGTTTCTTTCTTTGGTCTTGCAGGATTACAGGATTCCGGTATGTGCGCAGCTACTGGTAATGATCGTGATTGCAGGAAGGTTATCGCTCTTGGGTTTTGTATTTAAACCAGTCTCCTGGCTAGCAGGAGACAGCAGACTTCGACAGACCTTCAGTCTAAGAATACACTTGGTTGAACGGCAATCCCTGAGTCCCTAAAGCCCAGTTTGTCCTTCAACTATTATCTTTCTATCTTGACCAGTCCCCTGAAGCCTCCCTTAGCACCAGCGCTAGCAGGTCTATCGCCGGTCCTATTGTATTTTCGTTAGACAGGAATAAACCTGTTACACCTCCCAGGAACAAAATCGAGGACCAACCCATCACGATCAATGGTCTATATGGGCCAGTGGAGTATAATGGATTCAAGTGGGTTGGGAAGATTTCGGGATTTTTGGAATTTTGGACACTTGATCCTGACACAAGATTGGCTTCGCGTATTATGACCCGCATGGTAAGTAACCCTTTAAAGAATGTGAGTTATCCAAGCTTACGCATGTAGAATCTCCTCGATATGGGAGAAAATACCGGAAGCGATATTAGGCTCAGCCAACTGTTTGATGACGGCGATACACGTGGCTGTGAAATCTACTTCGACTGGGGTCGGTTCCTCCGTACCGTAAGACAAAGCATCCAGGTTTTGGCGGTGGATCGGTGTTATGAGATGCTGGAAAGGCGTGAGGGGCGGGCCAACATTTTGGACCATGATTACCGACCTCCCTCTCCATCATGTTCTGAATAGTGAAGCTTAGTGGGAGTTAGGGATTTTAGAGATCTTGTTGTTAGATATCATAGATTGTGTACGGGGGTGTGGTTTTTTTAGTCGCAGAGCTGTCTTGGTTGTCTTTGGTAGTGGGTTTCCTATGCCTTCCTAAATCTCCTCTCTTTTCTCTTATATACACAAAAGTCTTTTATTTCAGGTAAAGCGAATCTATCAAACTATTCTTACCACAACTCCCATTCGGCCTTTTTGTTCCTACATTTGATAAAGCTACTCCAGGCACCTTCCGGACCCAATGAGCTGTTGTCCAAGCACTCTATTCCACCTGTCACTTATAGGTTGCTGCTGGCCGCCTATCGACTTTAACATTTGTAAAGGCTTTAGCGGTCATGGTTGGTTACTCGGAGGGTGAGATGTCATGATTACGGAATCCCCGGGGGGTTACAAGAGGTGAAGCCCAGACTACTCACTTGAGTAATATCATTGCTGTTGTCTCGACAGAAGAAATCATCTCCTAAGCTCCCGCGAATTCTCCGGGGAGAATTGGGGACTCAACCTTTGCTTCGGAACATCTCTCCGCTCTCATCAACAACTTGCCTTCGATTTCGAATGACTGTTCAAATGTCAAAACACATCCTAAATGTACACCCGCTCCTTGAAAACCACGCTGCTTGAGCGCGAAATAGCGCCTCCGCACTTCCATTTAGCCGAGCAGCCTTCTCACAACTTCTCCTGAAGTTCCTACCCAATACCGAGTCCCCCGAGAGAATCCGTAAAATGGGATAGTTGCGCTGAACAAACCAGAACTGAGATCCTGGTTATAACTATTAAATAAAGAAAATCGCCGCGGCGAGGGTAGAATCCCAAGCGTGATATTATATCAGACTTCCTCCTCCCCATGCATAAACGGGATCCTCGAAGCGGGACAGCATGCCCCAAGTCTTGATAACTCCAAAATATCCTTATACTCACTATGCTGGTACTATACTATCATACTAGAGATGGGGGAGCTAATAATCACTTGCCCTTTCCCCGGCACTCAAGTATCTAGATCTACCCACAGCCCTATGATTACGCCCTCTCCGCCGTCCTCCTGGTAAACCTCGCGCAAACGCTGTCAACAGCGGGGCTCTAGGCCCTTGCGCGCCAAGTCTTCCCTCTAGGTAAGGAATTATCACTCGTAGCGGTGCTCCTGCACGTAATCTCACCCGCTGGGCTGTTCCTTTCAGCGCCGTACAGCGAGTTGTTGTTTGCCCTGCTGACCTTCTCGAGGTTGTACTGCTATGTGCGTGGCTATGCAGTGATTGCTGGCATTCGGATGTTCTTGGCCACAATAGTGCGGAGTAACGGGGTAGAGCTTGAAAGAAAAGCAAACGAAGATGAAAATGCGAAAAAAAGATATGGGAATGGAAGCTGAATGGTGGTGACTGGTGGTGGCGGGGGGTTGCAGTGGTGGAAGGAGACAGAGGTCTTGTTGTGCGCACGGATAACTGCCGCCGAACAATGACCGGTGGGAGGCTACCGTGAGGCGGGCGTTGTGAAAAGACCAGTAACGAAGGTGATAGGAAAGGTGAAGTGTGTTTGCTATTCGATGTGTGGAGTGATGATGATCATACAGAGAGAAGAGAACGCAGCTGAGACTAAATTAAGTTTGTGGTGGCCACTCGCACAGTTGGCTCACTATCACACAAACACCAGAAACACCAGTCGACATGGTGACAGTCCCACTCGCCTACTAACCAGTGGGCTGTAACATGACATCCCACGATGGGGTTGCTCCATCAGAAGGTTGCAGTGGTGGAAGGCCTCACTGATTGAAGTATTGGAAATGCTGCTGCTCGCCAGGCTCTCCCGGTATCTCCTTTGTTCTTAGCTAGCTTCCGGGGAAGTGCGTGGAACCGGGCATATGGGTATATGGCTCCGGGCGTGTTTGTGGAAAGCATTT
>Ga0307517_10000925_pt1 | contig 49817 bp, 37 predicted proteins | sample 23_EM_MG_FD_194515 | JGI IMG/M metagenome (GOLD analysis project Ga0307517, IMG submission 194515) | Populus trichocarpa ectomycorrhiza microbial communities from riparian zone in the Pacific Northwest, United States - 23_EM | ecosystem: Host-associated > Plants > Roots > Unclassified | place... | reverse complement strand
AAACCCGGGGTCACACCCCCCCCCCCCCCCCCCCCCCCAAGTAGTTACCTCCGTGTACTGTAACATAGAGCTTTACCGATAATCCGGCCAGGAGGAGATTTCACACAGTACTATACAATTAATCGCCCCGAGCTAGTGGCCCGACCCGCCAGCCCACCTCCCCTGATGCCCCCCACCCGATGCTCCCCCACACTGAAAGCAGTGCGGTACTGTTCTCCGGAAAGGGCAAAACAGTCCATACTAAGAACTTGGTCGCTAAGGCTAGAAGCCCGCAGGTCTTAACGAGCATTTGTGTGGACTAAGGGAGAAGAGGTAAATTATATCACCCCTGCTCCCTAAGCATGCAACCCGGTAGTTTAAGGATTTCTCCGCTCCCAAGGAGTGATGCCTGATGCTTGCTCCAATCACGTGACTTACCAGACTACCTCAGCGATTTTTGTGTGCGAACAACCCCCCCTCATTTGTAGGACCGATAAAGATTGAGAAGACACTAGAATGGAGAGTTTAGAAGGTGCTCGTGAGATGGTAAAAATAAAATGGAAAAGAAAGCAGTCTTGCGAAACAATTATCAGAAGAAATAAATGTTACCACGCGTGCAATCTGACTGGTTCATTTCACCACCTAGCTAGCCTACAATGACACGCAAATCCGTTGAGTGCAGATAGGGCTAAACCTTGTTATTAAATTTATAAATTCAGTTCCGTTCCTGCCGTCTATACACAAGCCTCGTTTGATGCAACGGGGGGCGCCTCGGCATAATTAAGGCGTCCTAGATCATGTCAATCGAGGTGTTATAAACAATTAGAACCATACCTACACTACCATGTGTATGTAACCTATCCATATAACCAGGGTTAGGGTTTTTCCTTGATGGTAAAATAAAAGTTGAAACACAAGACATCAACAGGGTTTGAACCTGTGCTTGCGAACGAAACAGATTTCTTGTCTGTTTCATTAACCACTCAGCCACAATGCCTTATTTATTATACTTTGGTGGCTCAGAGAAAACCAGAAACGGGGGTATCCCAACTCAGACAACCCGACACCAAGGACCCGCAAAACCCCGGAAAGCAGCTAGAGGAACCATGTCTTGATAAATTAGTGCGATGAAAAGGCGAAAATGGAACCTATGATAATAAGAAAATTAATGATGTTTCTTTCCCAAGAAATCTGGCCCTGGAGTGTCGTATGACAACCAGAGTATGATACCTTTCCAACGCATTGAACAACAAGTATCGTTTTTCAGATGACCCAGAATACGCTCTCTTTCCAGATATTGTGATTGCCTGATTGCATTGGCACTGATTTAGAATGGATGGTTCCCGATTCTTAACATAATGATAATATTTTATGTCATTATAGTAGCATCACAAAGCAAGGACAAATTAAGCCAATACACCTCCCGCCAGATTTTTTTTCTTGTTCAATATTCAAAGCTGCACTATACACCGTCTTTGTGCGGCACACGGTGTACAGTGCTCCCCTTAAGCTATAGTCTACCGCGAACTATAATACTCTCTACATTTCCCCCGTGAGTCGGAACCCGACTCCTTGACATTCCTCCCAATGCCATACACCTCCGATGTGATCCTATAGCGGAGTTTACCTCGAAGGGGTTCAATCCCCTAGCTGAAGCTTCAAACATAATACTCTCCAAGTCACCAGCTCAGCATTCTTTTAAAAAGCCTAAGCCTGTTGGCTAACTAGTGAACTGAACTGGGCATTTTTGTGTCTGTGGCAGCTAGTAACCTAAATGTCACCGAGCTTGAGCGGGTGGGCACAGTTCTGACGGGATAGTACCGACCCTGATCAGCAGAAGTACCCCAGTATTGCCCGGAACGCATACATAAAGAGTCGCGCGCTGGGCGCTTGGGATCACTGAAGGATACAACCTTGAGAGGCATGATCCGACTAAATTTATCCACTATTCCAACTTCTCAAGTGCTATAGGAAACAATATCTTATACCGCTCAATTCCCCGCCTCACTGCCTCGAGCACCGTACCGCACCACCAGCCTCCAGTAGGAAGTACCCGAACATTTAAACCCGAACTTAGTACGCGCGCTCAGATACCCGGAGCCAATTTGTCATCCGAATTTTTAGTCCTATATTTGGATGCTCTACCCCACACTAGATGCGATGTTTGCGCAGTTTCCAAGGTGGGGCTCTGTCCCCCCCCCCGCTCGCCTACCCCTCCACGGGAGCTAATTTTCGCCACAGCCCTCCACGTGTTTACACCCTGCAGCCGTGAAGTCATTGAGCCCTTCACATTTTTTGGGTATTAACAAGGTAGTTTACTAGCCGGCGTTAAACAGATATACCAGGCGAGTACAATATGGAATTGGTGCGACCATAGACAAATACTAGCTTGGCCGAAGTTCTTAAATAACGTAACTTATAGTCCGGCTTCTAAAAATACTCACGTCCCACGCTAGAGTGCCATCACTAATGAGAGATTTAGCCTTTTTCCCGACTCCGTGACCTCTCAAAAAGGTCACCCTTCTCCTATAAGCTCCTACACTACAAAGCCCAGGTTAGCGTGTTCCGCTATACCAAGAGCGCTCCCCCATCCAATTTGGATCTTTTGGAAAATTCCAAGTTACCATTAACAGGAGGGCTTACTTTCAGCACTGCCGAGGGTGTTCCAAGATCAGGTCGTGGAAAAGGGCTCTAACACGGATATAAGTATTATATTGTCGAGCATGAACTAAGCAATCCCCATCGGCTACAAGACGGCTTGTTTGCTGGCCGGAGCGTGCTCGGGACTAGCGTGGTCTCCTTACGCCTGGTAGATATACGATTCAGGGCCAACAAAAGAAATAAGAAACGGTTGGGGAAGTTGTGACGGGACTAATGAGGCTATGTGGAAGGAGCCGTGAAGTGGCGGAGTTGACAAACGCTAAGATCCCGCACATAGTGCCGGTGATCCCAAGCGCCCGAGACACCCAGCGGACTCCCGTCCGGAAGATAGCCTCCAGCCCAGGCATAGCGGGAACGTCAGTCCCTTAGATGGGTGGCCATCCGAGAGCGCTCTGGAAAGCAGGTACCCACTGCCTTTTAGTTGTCAGTAACTCCTACCGATCTTGTGCAAGGCTATGGATTCCCTACCTAGGTCTGGTACATGCGAGTGATCTTCTATGACCGCCAGTAACTGATAATGAGACCGATCGGGCCCCTGCTCATATTGTGGAACCTGCTGGTGCCTATTCCTCAGAAGCAGAGCTAGCTCGTCTCGGGGGCTTTTCGTGTCGTTAAAGTAAGGGCAAGTGCAAGAAACCAGACACCATCAATCGACCCGGCACAATTCAACACAGCGACAATATATCACTAGCTTACACAGCCCCCTCTAGCAAAAAAATAGAAATGGCCAAGTTGCCTATTCATTGACTAAATCCTCCCACACCTTCCAACCCCCCCCCCCCCTAACTCTCATTCCGTCACACCGACCCCTCCTACTTATGATACCCCAATCCGCAAAAACCAACCGGTAAAGAGCAACTAAAAGGCGGAAACAAAAACTTCAAGCCCCCTACTCTCCCTCCCCGCCGATTACTCAGCACCAATACAGTAACCCCCCTCCCCTAACCAAGTTCTATCCAAGCTTACAATGGAATCTTCCCCATCAGGGAATCTTTCATGAACGACAACCATTATTTCCCCGCTACTTCGGGATTGGGCTGGCATTGGGGTGAAAAGTCGATAAGAAGCCATCCTCAACAGCACAAGACTCCACCTAGCCTAGAGCTCCCTCGGGGGACCGCGGCATAAGTGCGCACTTGGTTAGCGAATATCCGATGCCGTGGGGTGTATCGGGGGTAGCGGCTTAGGATGGATTAACTAAAGGGCTGTTTGGCGGGCGGTGATTTGTGATAGCAATGATTTCAGATCGTGATTTGAAAACATGACCGGGCTAAACATCATGAACATCTCAAATCATAATTTAGTGTGTGCCAAGCACTCCTAGCTTTTTTTGCAACCAGAAGATTGCCAAAAAAAATTTAAAAAATAGAATAAGAGAAGGGGCAGGAGCGTATCCCCCCTTGCTAGGGTTAAAAGATGAAGAGTTTTTTTTTGTCTGATGTTTCGTAATTCTTTCACTTAGTGCGCAAGTCACCACTTGATCAAGGTATTGATCTAAAACAGTGGATCTGAAGGGCATCACCGTATGCTCTTCCGGTACATCACATCTCTTCTGCACTAGCTAGCCTTTCCGATTGAGCGCAATTTCTTATTTCCTTCTTTCCCCAACACCCAGAGATAGAACACGCCCTTCGGTGGCGACAGGACGTATCATACATACAGAACACATATACGAAACAAACCCACTCCACAAGCACAACACTAGAACAACTCGACCATCCCGGAGGCGACGAACACTTACAGACGAATATTCCCACTAAATTGATGCCCCGTCCACTCCCGCTTCACTACAAACATACACAAACCACACCCGGCCGAATCGAACTCTAGGGATAAACCAACATCCTCCACCTACCGCACCTCTCCACCTCCCCGCGAACCACCCGATCACACGACCAAGTACCCCACCGCCTCCAAAGCCTTCACAAAATGCATCGCGGCACCAGAAAATAGCGCTGTAATCCGTCACGCAAATATTTCGACCTGGATATATCTTTCACACCCTCCAACTCCCCCCCCCCCAAAAAAAAAACTATAGCAACCACTAACCCACCCCCGCCCCAGCCATTTTTTCCCCATTGAGCTCGCCCCGTCTCGAACGAGATATGGTAGAGCAAAACAGACCACATCACTATGCTCCCCGTCAGCGCTAAGATATTATCATATCCGGCGGCACGGGACGGCGGTAGTGGGAGAGTAAAGTTATGCTAGGTTAGCCCTGCGCATCTCGTGGGTATCGGTGTTGTGCGGTGTGGTGCTGTACATTTGAACTTGAAGGGCTAGTGCTGCGGTGGGGTAGTCCGGCACAGTGGCTGCGGATACGGGGCGTACAGTACAGTTTAGGCATGTTGGGGAGGATATCTGAAAAGTCGATTCGCTCTTTGGAGGTAGTGCTGGCGCCCGGTAGATTCGGGTTGATCTAGCAAACCGCGATCTGCGTTCTCGCGTTGGTTAGTATATCTCGAAGGGTCACGAGGGTGGTGGTGATGGCGGTGCTCAAGAGAGATACTAGTATTGGCCGACCTAACCTGTGTTCTGAAGAGTGTGCAGAAGTCTTTAAGTAAATTAATGCAAGTGCCAACTTAGCGTACAGTATCATACCCCCCCTCACTTCAAACCCCCGATCACTACTCCGCATCCTCCAAAATAACGAAACAAAACCTGAATAAATTCCCAGGACATGAAAGGAAACCGTTTATATTTTGTCAAAATACCTCACGATACACCTAATGTACTCCTATTTTTTGTTTTTGTTTTTGAAAATGATAAGTAGACGAATGAACCAAGTGAACCAAAGCCTAAAGAGATCCGTAGATGACATGTACCGACCCACTCCTACGGACGGAGATGCGAAAGAAACTAAGAAAGTACGATAAGGAGAGTTTAAAAGTGCGAGGCAATCTTTTTGATAACGTGCGCGATTAGGACGGCGATGAGGGCAAGGATTAGCTTGTCTAGCCAGGGGGTTTCGGTTTCTTGTGCTGGTGCTCGAAGCGGTGGCTGTGGTTGTCGTGTGGGGGGGGTTGGCCGGGGGTGTTGGTGGGGATGGGAGTTTGGTAGCGGTGTCGGTTGAGGTGCGGTAGAGGACTCTCCTCCCCCCGCCGTAGCGGCAGAACTCCCCTCAGCAGTAGCAGCACCACCCTCTTCCTCCTTCTTTACTTCATCCCTATATCCAATCTTAATACCCTCCACTCTCTGCTCTTCTACACCCCCTAACCTCTTCCCCCTCCCCATCTCCTCGGCCAAAACCCTACACCCCTCCAAAATTTCCCCGTTACTCCTCCCACCACACGCACCACACTTCCACTCCCCCGTCCCCTTCGCAATCCTCCGCCTCGTCTCCTCATCGCACTCCACCCCACCAACCTGTCCCTTTGCCTCAGTCTCCATAAACCCCCTCAGCGCCACGACCGCCGTACGCACCCCCCACGCCGGCTGCCAGGTATCCTCGTGATGCCCGGAAATCGAAAGACATATCTCGCGGTTCACCTCGAAGCGCCCGCTCGGCGTCATAAAACGGAAACTAGGCGGGCGGAGGGGGTAGTGCGGCGGGAGGGTTATGCGCCCGTGGTAGATGCCATCCGCGTACGGGGTGCCAGGCGGTCCGCGCAGGGTGAAGTGCCACTCGAAGAGGTTTTCGTCGAGCGGGGCGGCATGGTAGTCTTCTGCTGGGTTTTTGGAGAGTTCGTCGGCTTCCCGGACTGTAGATTGTCAGCTAAGTTAGGGGGAGAAGTGGGGGGGAGGGGTAGGGGGCGCACGGATCCGCTTGATTGTGGGCGACTTTGTGTTGAATGTTTGGGACATTCCTCCTTTCTTTCGACGCTTGTGTTTTTTGTTTGTCTGGGCGTGATCGTTCCGTTTCGCTGCGTTTCGTTTTCGTAGTCAGAGATGGCGAGCAGAGAGGGGCGCCGGTACGAGTATTGAAATGAGCGCGGGTATGGCCTAGGGTTGAAGAGCCGCGGGTGAGCTATAAATGGTAGAGTGCGCCAGAGGCACGAGTAGGTTGATGTAAGGACAACTGTTATGAGCAGACTGTAAGCTCCCATTCACCATAAATTACCGGCGGCTCACCTTCTGGGAAAAAAGGAATACAAAAGTTACCCGGTTGACCTGTTGGTTCGCTGGGCGATCGCCATGGAACATCTCAATGCTAGCACTCGTGTTCTAAAACGCTCTTTCTACCCCCCCCCCAAATTCCACGCAGCTGAGCTCCATGCTCGCGCCATGACGCCACCACTAGCCACACACTTTTGCAAGTACAACCCTACCGTCCAATCACACCCCAGCCCCGCAACCCCAATGCCATCACCACCCCAGGCCCTGTCCACATACAGGGAGGAAGAAACAAAGGTGCTTTCACCCCCCAACGTTTAGTATGATAAGCGTCATAAACAGATGGAGCAGCCTAATCTGGTTCTTGTGGGCTCGACCGCCCTCCGAATTTCTTATCATAGGATTAAACAATTATACTTCTTACTTGACAGAATGGGCGAATTATTTTAGGTTTGATAACCTATTTTGGTTCCGATTTTTATCTCTATTCTGGAGGAGACTCACCGGTACCCGTACAATTCTACTCTAACTTGTCCTATATTCTAGATCGATAAACTCAGTTTTCAATCACAACTCACAACGGAACGTGGACCAAAAAACACAAATGTAACCGGTATAGTACCGAATTTCTATTTGCCTATCTACTTGCTCAAGACGGGGTAGACCCCTACACTGAAGGGAAAACCCCTCTAACAACAACGGGTGCTGGAGAAAAAATCACTCAAACCTTCCCGGACTCCTCGCACTGCAGGTACTAGTACTGGCCATTGCGAGAAGGAAGGACCATCCCCTTACGAAAAGTAACCCAGAGAATATCACCTCCACACAGGTCCTCCTCGCCGCGGTCAGTAGGGACAGGAACGGTGCCATTCTTGCCCAACGTCAAGACAACGCGGTCGTCCTCATCGCAGGTTTTAGGAATAACGCCAGGAGTGAAGGTGAAGTCTGCCCAGATGTTCGGTTGGTCTTCGACACCGTAGGAGAGGATAAACTGTTCAGGCTGGGCTTCGATAACCGGGTTCTGTGGGATGCTGTACTTGATTTGGAAGCCCTGGGTAGAGATGTATATTTTGTAATCGTCGTGACGAGCCGCTCCGGTGAAGTCAACTTCGTCCCCTGTGCTATTTTTTTAGTTTTTGTTGTGGCATTTCGATTGAGAACTTACATTCGGTGCCAAGGGGCGTCATATCATTCAACTTCCACTCCGGCGCTCCACTCACATGAAAGAGGGCGGTAAACATTTGGTAATTGAATCTGAACACTCTCTGCAGCTTCCAGCAGGATTCCCAGATGCGCTTCAAGCCGACTGGGACAACGAGAACTTGAAGATCCGCCAAATTCCTACCCTGCAAGAGCTGTGCCGTGTAGTTTTCTGCATCTCTTAGTTCATCGCGCTCACGCTTTCTCTTAACGATAGGATCTTCGTCTTCAAAGCTCAGCTCGACGACGCCAGTTTCACGAGGCTTGTCCCATTCCGCAATGGGTGGGTTGCTCCAAGCATCGGATACCGGGGTCGGGATAAACTGGTTCAAGCAGGCCTGAATCAAGACCAAAGCATCATGGGTGCATGGCGGATAAGGGCAATCAACCCAGGGATACTCGACATGTTTCGCGAGGCAAATACCATCACTGGTGATCCCAGCAGGAGGGAGAGCCTTTAAAGCATGCTTTAAAGAAACTCCTTCGCACAATTCCTGGGAGTTCCCATGATTGTTATCAGGTTTAATGATGAAAACAGCGATTTGGGTGCAATCTCCATAGACCCGGTGACCTCTTTTCGCTAAATCGCCTTGCACAGGTTCCAGTGGGAAGTAGTCGGCGTCTTCTGGCTTATCGACTCGGCCTGACATATCTTTCGTAAGATACTCTTCAACCACCGCTGCATCCACATTCTCAATCATCATGCTGTAGCCGAAACTGCCTACGCCGGTAAACTCGACCTTATATCCGAATTGCTTGGCAGCATCACGAGCCCAATCGCGGAATTCGGACCTAGTCCACTCGAAGCGGTGATCATGATGGCGCATAGGATAAGGAACGCCTTGTCTCCAGAATTTACCCCCGTCACCAGCCCTGTTCCTTGTCAGTATGTTCTCTGCCATATAGGGTTACTGGGGGTGGAGACGGACTTGTCAGGATCTGTGGCCTCGGTTCCGGTCTGGCCTTGAGGCGGAAAATTAATATCGAAGATCGGGTTGAAGTCCCTATTAGGGGTAGTAATGATGCAGATATTCGGTTTCATAGTGCCCAGCAAACTGCCCGCATAGAGGCTCAAAGGTTCAGGATCTAAATGCTCAATCACTATTCGAAGTAAGCAATTAGCACTTCGAGTGATCAAGTATGATTCCACAAACCTTCACTGGAAACGATGATATCATGTCTAGGGATCAGATCTGGAGACAAATATTTAAAGTCACCTATTTTCCAATAACTCGTCAATACTCTCCAATAATTGGCGGGCGGGTGGGACAGAAGGGTGGGGGGAAAGAAAAAACAAACATACCATGAAGAAGAACTATATCCAGCGGCCTCCATCTATCCTCACCAGAAGGATTACCAGTCCAAGCACCTGGGTTTATACTCTCAACACACGAAGGGCTCTTAATATCATCACTAATATCAACTCCAGTAAGAAGCTCAATAGGTAAAATATCCTCGCAAGGAATTAAGCTGCGAAGTAGTAGGATGTCCGGACCACAACCGACATCAAGGAGGCTCCGGAGACCCCCGGAGAAGTGTTGTTGGATGCTAAGTTTGCGCAGTATTGAGTGGATGATGAAGCGGCGTTGAAGGTATTGTTGCGGGTTGAACACAATCTGCGGGAGAGGGAGTACGGTTGGGGGAGTAGCAGGAGGTTTGCTAGCGGCGTCTCCTTGTTCCATGATGAGTGCCTCGTCGGTTAGAGCCGAAGGGTATTGGAAGGAACTCTGGGTAGTGGTTGTGTTTGTTGGTGTGTTGGTTGCCGGGTGAGTGGGAGAAGGGAAGCCTGGGAAGGATGCACGAGGGAAAGGAAGAGACTACCCACAAAGCAAAGTCTATAAAAGCAGGTCAAGCCCTAGACAAATCCGCCCTCACCGCAGTCCCTCACGAAAAATATAATTTCGGGCCTGAAATTAATTTACAATCAAATGACTTGCTGCCGTGGGGTATATATTTACAACACTTTATCAAGGGGGCTGGTAGAGTCATGAGATATTCCGACTTTCTTGAGATTGTAGTACGAGACAAGGGTGTAGCCTAATTCTAACCGGAAAAACAATTATGCGGATCCTAGCTAGCTTAGTCATCATCATTGTCTGCAAAAACCGACATCACTTCGGATTAATTCTTCACATTCCAAGGCGTTTGTTGAGCCTCATCTCACCGTTTCATCTCATCCCCATCTCACCGAATCCCATCAGCACATCCGCGGGATCAAAAACAAACTAGACCAACACCCACAATTCCAAGGAGGCAATGCCTACGCAAACCGATGCAGCGCGCACTGCGGTAACCCACGAAAATCCACCTCCCGTCAATCCCGCCCCAACGTCGCAAGACCTCCTAGACAGCCAAGCTCGCTATGCAGCGCTCCGGTACCGTACCTCGCTAGGCATCCTCGTCGTAGCACCGACCCTGATCCTCCTCCCTCCGCGTAAGATGGATATCTTCACCTTCGGCCTCGGCGCCTCCTGGCTTTACTGTCTCGGCGAAGTCGCGGATCAACACGGCCGTGATCCCTGGCGTGGGTTTAAGCGGTATGAGCAGTTTGAGAAGGAGAAGTTGGAGGGGAAAGGAACGGGAAGGGTGGCTGAGGTTAATGGCGAGTTGGGCAAGGTTGGTGGTGGTGGGTGGAAGGGGGAGAAGATTGTTAGGGATGTTCGACCCAAGGAGGAGGAGGAGGAGAGGAGCATTTCTGCAATCATTACGCAGCAGGTGTGGGATGTTTGGGAACAAAAGGATAGGAATCGGGAGCCGGGGAAGAAAGGGAAGGAGTGAAGGGGGTTGAGATGGGGGTTGGGGGATGCATCGATATTGTACTTGCACTGAATAGATCGCCTCTCCCCTGTTTGCCTCTCTGTATCACGTGAGCCGTTAATCTACCGCAGGTCTCTACTCCTACATATTTATGACAGCTCATTTCCAGGCTATTCCGGTAGAGAACTCTAACGTTACTCCGCGAGTACCACAAACCTGTCTACAACCACCCACGGCCTTTCCGATCCCCCCCGAAAAAAACATTCGGAAGGTTTAGAGGTGTCAGCACAGTTAGAGGTACCGCAACACACCAAACACTGCCTCTGGCTATGAGCTAATGACAAACGGGGAACCTTCCATAGGAATTTCGAAGAGAGTCTGGAGTTTGGAACAAAAGTATGGAACTTGGACAATCACCGCAGGAATAACAGCTTTCGAAATTTCTAGGCTCTGTTATGTTAGGGTAGAGTTAGTCAGAAGAAACCCAGTGAATACCAATGGAGAATGATTTTTTTATATCGGATCACACCCCCAACAGCGTGTCTGTTTTCCATTATAATATTATTATCATAATATTATTATGTGTAAAAAGAGAAGGCCTAATGTGTAAGAATTGTAGGCTTGGGATTGGTTGACTAGTTGGACAAAAGGTTCCAGGGCTCCGAACTATTTTGGATAGTCTATAACCCTGGGACGAAAATGCCGGGGCAGTTCCCAGACTCACCAGATCTTTTAGGCGGCTCCTAGTGCCAGCATTGGTCTAACGAATGATGGAAACCAACTCGCGCCAAGGCTTGGCGTGCCGGGTGCTAAGTAAATCATGTGATCCTGGATTCCTCAAATTGCTTGACACTGGAAATGAGTAGAACGTTCCGGGGAAGGCCGTGACCCTCCTCCGATCTCCTAGTCCTTCTGAGCCAAAGGGGAGAAAAGGAGAAGCACCAAATTATCCATAAAAACCGTTGGCAAACCTGAATCAAGATCATGTACTCGAGTACTCGGCAGCATGAGTAGATTCTCGCGCGGAGTCCTCCATTCTACGATAGAACGGGTGGCCTGTGAAGGAATTTCAATTTACTATGAATACGCGGGGATTCCGCAAGTATCTCCGCTCGCTTTCTGTTTTTCCTCTCTTCTTTTTTCCGGGTGTGCGTAGCGGATAGCTTTCAGGGCGGACTGAGGCATACTCTTGCGCTCCGATTAACTGAGGCCCTGGTCTGCGGGACTAGGAATCGCTAACGGCTATCTTTATGGCGGCAGGGAGGAAGGAGATGGCGGAGGGTTAGTCATTGGAGATTTATAGATATTGATGGACAGTTTCGGAGGGTTGGAGGTCAGACGTTTAGGTTATCAAGGCGCCATGGACCGGGTTTGGGGATGCGTGCTAGAGCGCGACAGAATTGGAAGAAACGGTGTTGGAGTCAGCTGTGATGTTAGCTTGGGGGTTTAGGGGTGCTGGCCCGATCGCCGGTATATAACTTAGCCTGCGCACGCACGCACGCAACATATCGTATCGTATTGGATGGTGCAATGGCGGGATACCCGATCCTGGCCATGTCACGCAGGCTTTGGATGGAACTGTGGGCTCGGAGCTTGGGAAGCGTCTTGGCTGGCGCAGTGGGTTTTTCTACCAATTGTATACTATGGAATTGAGTTTGTCACGGGTTTCCAGCGGTACGTGAATCGTATAGAGATTGCGGTCTCTTCCGACCCCCCATCAAGCTGCCGAACAAGGTACTCGTACTGTTAGGCAAGTTCGGGGCCGTTCCGACACTTATTTAGGCATGATAGGGGGAGATATAAGTTCTGACGGGGGCTTCCGTGGTACCGGTATGGAGATCGGAATGATCGGAGGGATGATGGCTTCCATGGAGAAGCAGCCGGGATGCTGGAAGTTAAGATCAAGAACTCGTGTTTGATTGGGTAGTTGTCGTCGGCTAAGATGAGTGTGGTCGGTGGCGCATGATGAGATACAAAGGTAGGATATATTTCGCTGGTTAACGTCAAATAACTGCGGTATTCCATAACCCCACGCTAGACCTTGTACTCTACTGTAATATACGGAACTCGGGAGGGGACGGGCAATGTGGATGCACGGAATGGTCTACTCGAGTAGGAAGGCTGCCGATAGTGGGTGCAAGAAAGGGCAGCCTGGTGCGACTAAGTGACAAGGCAGCGAGATATCAGATGTGGGCGAGGAATTACAGGCAGTCGAGTCGCATGCGGGTGTTCGCACAGGTTTGGGTGAGATTGATTGGGCGATCCTGAGGCTCAATGGGGTTCCACAAAAGACCCCGCTTTTCTTGAGCCCAGGAATTCGAGTCTGGCAGCCGACCGACTCCATCATCTATCATCCATCATCTACAGTGTCCTAAGCAGCAAAACGCAGAAAATGCCGCCTTTCAGTAATAATATCAACTCTTTGAACACTTTTAATACCTTTAATGCCGCCGATCACCGACCCAACATCCTAGCCTGGCTATCCCCACTAGAGCCTAGGTTACGGCATCAGGACATCCAAGAAAGCCGGATGGAAGATATAGGGGAATGGCTATTACAAACAGAGGAGTTTAGAAGGTGGTGCGCCGGTAGTGGGGGAGATGAATCCGATAGAGCAGTTTTGTTTTGCCGTGGAGACCCGGGAGCCGGTAAGACCTATATTAGGTAACAAGAACTACCCGTGATGAATTGGGGGGGGGGGGGTACAAGTGCTGACAAGCTGCGATGTTAGCTCATTGGTTATAGACAGCTTGTGCGATCAGGCTGGAGGACAAGATGTTGCTGTCGCATGTTTTTACTTCGACTTCGCGGCCCAAAAGGAGCACTCACCGACGAGTGTGTTGGGTGTCCTACTCAAACAGGTTGTGGGCGGACTAGATGAGGTGCCAGGGGAAATAGTGAAAGCCTACGAAAACCAGAAAAAAGTCCTTGGTGGGCGGGGACCGCGACTTTCCGATATTGTGGGGATGCTGCAGACTACCACTTCGGAGAAGCGAACATTCATCTGTATTGATGCGCTAGATGAATGCGTGGCTGGACATCAGGTTAAGCTTCTCGGTTCACTCAGCCAAATTCTTCAAAAGTCTCCAGGGACTCGAATATTTATTACCGGGAGACCACACGTTGAGACTGAAGTTAGAAGGCGTCTTGCTGGGAGGGTAACGAGTGTATCAGTCACTCCTAGGCGAGATGATATCATTAGTTATCTTCGTGCTAGGTTGGATGAGGATCTGATCCCGGACGCGATGGATAGTAGTTTGGAAGCAGATATCCTGAAGAAAATTCCTGATGATATTTCAGAAATGTGCGTGTGGCTACCAACATTGGGCAGAGTACCTTAAATTATTTACTGACTGATATATATCTAGATTCCTGCTGGTCTCGCTGAATGCCGACGCGATCCTGAAAGAAACTACAATCTACGGCAGGCGACAAAAGCTGAGCGTGATGACCGATGGCTTGGGGTTGGGGGATGCTTATGGTTCAACATTGAATCGGATTAAGGGTCAAGGTGGGGAGATGTCCAGGCTTGGCATGGCTGCTTTGATGTGGATCTCTCACTCGGAGCGGCCTTTGAAGTCTGATGAGCTGTGTCACGCCCTTGTAATCGATATAGGGTCGGCGAATCTCAACACCGACAATGTCCCTTCAATAAGGACACTACTATTCTGTTGTCAGGGTCTTCTTGTCGTGGACAAGAAGTCTTCCATAGTCCGGTTAATCCACTTTACTCTTCAAGAGTACCTCCGGGCTCACCTAGCTCTTTTTGGTACCACTCACTCAACAATTGCAGAAACCTGCTTGCGTTATCTGAATTCTCAGCAGGTCAAGGCTCTTTCGACCGTGTCTCCCGATCTCCGGAGCACACCTTTTCTCGAATATTCTTCGGTATATTGGGGAACCCACGCGAAACGGGACCTTTCGGAATGCGGTAAATTACTTGCACAAAAGCTATTTGACGATTGTAGTAACCAAATACCCACTAAAATCCTCTTGGAAGCGCAGCAGTACTACTCGCCCACTATTGATTCCGCTAAACTTTCCCTGTTCAGCGGTCTACACTATGCATCCTTTTTTGGAATTGTTGAGATTGTAGTTAGTTTTCTGGAGGTGGAAGGTTGCGATATCAATCAAGAGGACTGCATTGGTAATACACCTCTCGGGTGGGCTGCTTATAATGGGCACGAGGATGTAGTTGAGATACTACTCGGACGGGGCGATATCATCCCCGATAAACTGGATATGCTCGGCCAAACACCGCTCTGTTGTGCTGCGCAGAATGGGCACCACATGGTGGTGAAAATGCTACTCGGACGGGATGACGTTGACCCCGGCACACCGGATATCGACGGCCAAACACCACTTTGTTGCGCTGCCCAGGATGGGCGTGAGGGAGTAGTCGGGATGCTGCTCGGACGGGACGACGTCGACCCTAACAAACATGATAACAACGGCCGAACACCACTCTGTTGTGCTGCTTGGAATGGGCATGAGGGAGTGGTGAAAATGCTACTCGGGCGGAACGATGTTAACCCCGACAAACCACATGACGGCGGCCGATCGCCCCTTTGTTGTGCTGCCTTGAATGGGTACGAGGGAGTGGTGAAAATGCTACTCGCGCGGGACGACGTCGACCCCAACAAACAAGATATCGACGGCCGGACACCACTCTATTGTGCTGTTTGGAATGGGCAAGAGGGAGTGGTGAAAATGCTGCTTGGGCGAGACAACGTCATCCCCGACAAAACAGATAACGACGGCCAAACCCCACTCTGTTGTGCTGCCCAGGATGGGCGCGAGGAACTAGTCAAAATGCTTCTTGGACGGGACGACGTCGGCCCCAACAAACCGGATAACGACGGCCGAACACCACTCGATTGTGCTGTCTGGAATGGGCATGAGGGAGTGGTGAAAATGCTACTCGGGCGGAACGATGTTAACCCCGACAAACCACATGACGGCGGCCGATCGCCCCTTTGTTGTGCTGCCTTGAATGGGCACGAAGGAGTGGTGAAAATACTCCTCGGACGGGACGACGCCAACCCTGACAAACAAGATAATGACGGCCGATCACCACTCTGTTTTGCTGCTTGGGGTGGGCATGAGGGAGTGGTGAAAGTGCTGCTCGGACGGGGCGACGTGAACCCCGACAGACCAGATAATGATGGCCGAACACCGCTCTGTTATGCTGTTTGGAATGGGCATGAGGGAGTGGTGAAGATGCTACTCGGGCGGAACGATGTTAAACCCGACAAACCGGATACCAACGGCAGAACACCACTCTGCTGTGCTGTTTGGAATGAGCACCAGGGAGTGGCGAAAATGCTGCTTGGGCGGGACGACGTTAGCCACGACAAACTAGATAACAACGGTAAAACACTACTCTCCTGTGCTGCCTGGAGTGGGCTTGAGGGAGTGGTAGAAGCGCTGCTCGGGCGGGACAGCGTGGACCCCGATGAATCAGGTGATGATGGCCAAGCACCGCTTTTTTATGCTGCTTGGAATGGGCACGAGGGAGTGGTGAAAATGCTACTCGGACGGGACGACGTCAACCCCAACAAACCAGATCACTGCGGCCGGACACCACTCCTGTGCGCTGTTTGGAATGGGCATGAGGGAGTGGTGAAATTACTACTCGGGCATAACGACATCAACCCTAACAAACCGGATAACCGTGGCCGAACACCACAGTCGTGCGCTGCTGAGCGTGGCCATGCGGGAGTGATAGCGCTACTTCAGCCCTCAGAACCTACCACCCCTAGCACCACCTAAGGCCGAGGTGGCATTGCCTACCCTACCGTCTTCAAATATGGATGACCTATGCGCCATTCCTGCAAGTGCCACAAGAATCCCATAAACCTACCCATTGCCGCCATTTTGTCCTTTCTCTCATTCCGGTTCAACCTCAGCCCGCAATCTATAATTCCAATCCTAGGGCATTTGCTTTGCTTCCTTCGCTTCCATGGGAAGCCCGCCACAGAAACTCAACTTCAATATTTTCTCTTAGTTGACAGAGATCCCATGTGATAGGAACCCCCTTGTCTATCAAATGCCGGCTCCAGACCTCTTTATAGATTTCTTATTTAGTCAAGTCAGTGTAATCAGGGGTTTGCCATTGATGGGGCGCTATTTCTCTTGTCCCGAGATAAGCTGGTGTGGCTTCAAGTTTCCATCATATTTCAATTTTCTTCTACAGTTCCCTTATTTTCCTTTCCTTCCTCACACCCCCGCAGTGTGGGCCTAAGGGTTTCTTAGATATCGGGGAATAGTGAGAAGTGCAGATATTTCTAGCACTCGTGTAAAAATAGACGCAAGAGCTGGTTGACTAAAATAATTATGATTGTGTATTAGACACAGTTTAGCGAAGATCATGCTTAAATTACATGCTACTGTCCTCTAGACGTGAGCTTGAAAATAAGGCAAAGTTGGGAGGCTATCCAAACCTTATAGTCTTGCCCGCGAAGGAAGATTAGTTCGGTAAGGTATTTTTTAACTCTGAAATTAACCCATCCTACGAGCACCGCTGTTCCACCCGAACTTTTCAAAATTGTCACTCGGCCCACAGCGTTATGAAGCACCCACTAGCGGGAAAGTTGGGAAGGATATTCCATCCCTTTAACCACCACAAACCCCCTCCCTTCTCAGGACGTCCGGTGCTCAAGTCAGGTATCACGAGCCCATCTAACCCCCCCCAAGTGAGCACGGAAGGCCTTGCCATTTCCTAGGCATTAGTATTAGGATGATACTCCATGTTACAGTAGGTTATGAATGCAGGGCGCAATATCGGGGAATAGTATCTTGCACTCTAGAATTTTATACCGGGTAATGACGTATTTTGCTGTGGGAGCTCATGCTGTGGAAAGTGCACATGAGTTAAGCAAGCCGGTTTTTTTGATCGCTGGCATGTAGTTATCAGAGGACAGTTGGGCAAAGGACTGAAAATATGGGCTTCCGCAGCAGATGGAGGACACTGTATGTAGGGGAGCAATACCGAAGGGCATTCAAATCAGATCTATAATATTCCTACCCCATAATCCTGGGGGGTTAATTGTGAATTCAAAAAGTCAAGCTGAATTGTCGTTTCCTCCTCCGGACCCCCATCTATAACCTCCGCCCTTACATCGCAATTGAAATTTAAGATACTTTTTTTTTTACACTTGCCCGGCTCAGATAATCTGGTAGGTTTACGGTGGGCTGCCACGCTGAACCGTTTTCTGTGTGGTGCGCTGTGTAGACTTACCGCACGAATGATAAAATCGGACGAGTGACCACCCATGACTAGTGTACAAAGCAACCGAGGAAAGAATGGTGGAGGGGACCAAGTCACAAGCTTGGAGGTAATAGAATTAGGGGTGGAGTAGCATGGATGCAGCAGGATGCGCAGTAGCGGGGATAGCGCATTTGTGAAGCGGTCATTCAGGTACAGGAACTGTGATTGTGTCATTAGGGAGATTGTAAATCGGAGGGGTGAGCGGGGGAAGCGGAAGAAGTAGCCTCAGCGAGGATGAGAGAAAGGAAGAAAGGAGCGGCAAGAGTCCTAGTAGGGCAATGTGGATTGATTGTTTTGCTACAAGGTGGGAATGATGATGTTGGCGTCGAAGTGTTAGGAGAGAGACCAAGTAAGTGTGCAGTGAGGCAGCACCCTCAGTGCAAAGCCATACCAAGCCTCACTGAGGGTGCCGCCCTTCTGAACTCTCACTCGGTCTAATCCGAGAGAGACCTGCTACCAATGACAACCAGTACGGCGGGATGACTAAGCAACTATCTCCTTCCTGTGCTCAACCAAACATAATATCCCTTAGACGGTCAGAGGCTAACGAACCCAAATGACAACACGAGCACCCGAGATCAACCTCCATGATTAAAATTTAAAGACAGTGAAAAAGGCACAGGAATATGAGAAGAGACTTCTTTAGAATGAAAAGTAATAAAATAATTTCTCTCGCTGGAAAGATAGAAGGGGTCATTGTGGCTACCGCACTTCCACCTGGAGATGATTAAGGGTCCCATACGCCCCCCCTGACCGTTTAGGGGATAGTAGATGTTTAGGTAATTTATTAAGAGGTGGGGGTGGGAATTGGGATTCCGGTGGTTCCGAATTTCGCCCTTATAATTTTAGAGATACTGTTAAGTGGTAATAATATTCCTCTCTAAGCCAAAGGGGAGAAAAAGAGAAGCACCAAGTTATCTATAAAAATCGTTGGCAAACCTGAATGAGGATCACGTGATTTACTTTAGCACCCGGCAGCATGAGCAGATTCTCGCGCAGAGTCCTCCATTCTGGAACGGGTGGCCTGTGAAGGAATTTCAATGAATACGCGGGGATCCCACAAGTATCTCCGCTCGCTCTCAGTTTTTTTCCCTTTTTCCCGAGCGTATGTGGCGGATAGCTTCCAAGGGGGACTGAGGCGTACCCCTGCGTTCTGATCGACTGGGGCCCTGGCCTGTGGGACTGGGGTCGCTGACGTTATCTTTATGGCGGCAGGGAGGAAGGAGATGGCCGTGGGATAGTCATTGGAGATTTATGGATATTGTTGGACAGTTTCGAAGGTTTGGAGGTCAGAAGTTTCGGTTATCCAGACGCCATGGATCGGGTTTGGGGTTGCGTGCTAGAGCGCGACAGAGTTGGAAGAAACGGTGTTGGAGTCAGCTGTGGTGTTGGCTTGGGGGTTTAGGGGTGCTTGGTCAATCACCGGTAACTTAGCGTGCGCGCGCACGCAACATATCGTACCGTATTGGATGGTGCAATGGCGGGACACCCGATCCCGGCCATGTCACGGAGGCTTTGGATGGAACTGTGGGCTCGGGGCTTGGGAAGCGTCTTGGCTGGCGTAGTGGGTTCTTCTACCAATTGTATACTATGGAATTGAGTTTGTCACAGGTTTCCAGCGGTACGTGAATCGGATAGAGATTGCGGTCTCTTACGACCCCCCATTAGCTGCCAAACAAGGTACTTGTACTGTTAGGCAAGTTCGGGGCCGTTCCGACACATATCTAGGGCAGATGTCGGTACTTGAAGGGATAGCGGCATGATAGTGGGGGAGATACAAGTTCTGGCAGAAGCTTCCCTGGTATGGGGATGTTGAGAATGATCGGAGGGATGACGGCTTCCAAGGAGAAGCAGCTGGAGTGCCAGAAGTTAAGATTAAGAACTCATGTTTGATTGGGTTGTGTCGTCTGCTAAGGTGAGCGCTGTGGGTGGGGCATGATGAGATTCAAGGGTACCATATGATCTCACTCACTGGAGCGGCGGGGATATATTTCGTTGGTTAACGTCAAATAACTATTCCATAATAACCTCTCACCACACATTGTACTCTACTGTACGAGGCTGGCGACAAAAATGATGAGCAATGAAGGGTTTTGAGGGGACGGGCAATGTGGATGCACGGAATGGTCTAGGAAAGATACCGGTAGTGGGTGCAAGAAAGGGCAGCCCGGTGAGACTAACGTGACAAGGCAGCGAGATATCAGATGCAGGCGAGGAATTACGAGTAGAGGTATCATAGTCGTATGCGGGTGTGTGTACAGATTTGTGAGATTGATTGGGCGATCATGAGGCTCAATAAGGTTCCACAAAAGACTCCGCTTTTCTTCAGCCTAGGAATTCTAGTCAGCCAGCCGACCGACTCCATCATCCACCATCTACAGCGTCCTAAGCAGAAAAGCGCAGAAAATGTCGCAGTCTTTCAGTTATAACACCAACTCTTTTAATACCATTAATGCCGCCGATCACCGACCCAACATCCTAGCCTGGCTATCCCCACTAGAGCCCAGGTTACGGCATCAGGACATCCAAGAAAGCCGGATGGAAGATATAGGGGAATGGCTCTTACAAACCGAGGAGTTTAGAAACTGGTGCGCCGGTAGCGGGGGAGATGAATCCGATAGCACAGTTTTGTTTTGCCGTGGAGACCCGGGGGCCGGTAAGACCTATATTAGGTAACAAGAACTAGCCATGATGAATTGGGGGGGGTACAAGTGCTGACAAGCTGCGATGTTAGCTCATTGGTTATAGACCGCTTGTGCGATCAAGCTGGAGGACAAGATGTCGCTGTTGCATGTTTTTACTTCGACTTCGCGGCCCAAAAGGAGCACTCACCGACGAGTGTGTTGGGTGTCCTACTCAAGCAGGTTGTGGGCGGACTAGATGAGGTTCCAGGGGAAATAGTGAAAGCCTACGAAAACCAGAAAAAAGTGCTCGGTGGACGGGGACCGCGACTTTCCGATATTGTGGGGATGCTGCAGACTACCACTTCCGAGAAGCGAACATTCATCTGCATTGATGCTCTAGATGAATGTGTGGCTGGACATCAGGTTAAGCTTCTCGGTTCACTCAGCCAAATTCTTCAAAAGTCTCCAGGGACTCGAATATTTGTTACTGGGAGACCACACGTTGAGACTGAAGTTAAAAGGCGTCTGGCTGGGAGGGTAACGAGTGTATCAGTCACTCCTAGGCGAGATGATATTATCAGTTATCTTCGTGCTAAGTTGAATGAGGATATAATCCCAGACGCGATGGATAGTAGCTTGGAGGCGGATATCCTGAAGAAAATTCCTGATGATATTTCGGAAATGTGCGTGTGGCCACCAACACTTGGCAGGCTGCGTTAAATTATCTACTGACATATATATCTAGATTCCTGCTGGTCTCGCTGAATGTCGACGCGATCTTGAAGGAAACTACAATCTACCGTAGGCGACAAAAGCTAAGCGCGATGACCGATGGCTTGGGGTTGGGGGATGCTTATAGTGCAACATTGAATCGAATTAAGGGCCAAGGAGGGGAGATGTCCAGGCTTGGCATGGCTGCTTTGATGTGGATCTCTCACTCGGAGCGGCCCTTGAAGCCTGATGAGTTGTGTCACGCCCTTGCAGTGGATATAGGGTCGGAGAATCTCAACACCGACAATGTCCCTTCAATAGGGACCCTGCTATTCTGTTGCCAGGGGCTTGTTGTCGTGGACAAGAAGTCTTCCACAGTCCGGTTAATCCACTTTACTCTTCAAGAGTACCTCCGGGCTCACCTAGCTCTTTTTGGCACAACTCACTCGACAATTGCAGAAACCTGCTTGCGTTATCTGAATTCTCAGCAGGTCAAGGCACTTTCGACCGTGCCCTCTCCCGATCCCCGGAACACGCCCTTTCTCGAATATTCCTCGCTATATTGGGGAACCCACGCGAAACGGGACCTTTCGGAGTGCGGTAAATTACTTGCACTAAAGCTATTTGACGATTGCAGTAACCAGATACCCACTAAAATCCTCTTGGAAGCGCAGTGGTACTACTCGCCCACTATTGATTCCGCCAAACTTGAAATGTTCGGTGGTCTACATTATGCATCTTTTTTTGGAATTGTCGAGATTGTAGTTGGTTTTCTGGAGGTTGGGGGTTGCGATATCAATCAAGAGGACTGCATTGGCAATACACCACTTGGGTGGGCTGCTTATAATGGGCACGAGGATGTGGTTGAAATACTACTCGGACGGGGCGACATCATCCCCGATAAACTGGATATGCTCGGCCAAACACCGCTCTGTTGTTCTGCGCAGAATGGCCACGAGGGAGTGGTGAAGATGCTACTCGGACGGGATGACGTTGACCCCGGCAAACCGGATATCGACGGCCAAACACCACTCTGTTGTGCTGCTTGGGATGGGCGCGAGGGAGTAGTCAAAATGCTGCTGGGACGGGACGACGTCGACCCTAACAAACGAGATAACAACGGCCGAACACCACTCTGTTGTGCTGTTCAGAAGGGACACGAAGGAGTGGTGAAAATCCTGCTCGGACGGGACGACATGAACCCCAATGAACCAGACGACGATGGCCGAACACCGCTCTCATATGCTGCATGGAATGGGCGCGAGGGAGTGGTGAAAGTGCTATTCGGGCGGGACGACATCAACCCCAACAAGCCAAATAGCACCGGCCTAACACCACTCTCCTATGCTGCTTGGAATGGGCACGAGGGAGTGGTGAAAATTCTGCTTGAACGGGTCGGTGTTGACCCCAGCCGACCCAATATGGACGTCCAAACGCCACTTTGTTGTGCTGCCCAGGATGGGCGCAAGGGAGTAGTCAAAATGTTGCTTGGATGGGACGACGTCGACCCCAACAAACCAGATAACTACGGCCGAACACCACTCTGTTGTGCTGCTCGGGGTGGGCACGAGGGTGTGGTGAAAATGCTACTCGGACGGGACGATGTCAAGCCCGACAAACAAGACAGCGACGGCCGAACACCACTCTGTTGTGCTGCTTGGAATGGGTACCAGGGAGTGGCGAAAATTCTGCTTGGGCGGGACGACGCCAACCCCGAAAAGACAGATAGCGGTGGCCGTACACCACTCTGTTGTGCTGCTTGGAATGGGCATGAGGGAGTGGTGAAAATGCTACTCGGGCGGGACGACGTCAACCCCGACAAACAAGATAACGACGGCCGAACACCACTCTGTTGGGCTGTTTGGAATGGGCATGAGGGAGTGGTGAAAATGCTACTCGGACGGGACGACGTCAACCCCGACAAACCAGATAACGACGGCCGAACACCACTCTGTTGGGCTGTTCAGAATGGACACGAAGGAGTCGTGAAAATCCTGCTCGGACGGGACGACATGAACCCCAATGAACCAGATAACGATGGCCGAACACCGCTCTCCTATGCTGCTTGGAATGGGCACGGGGGAGTGGTGAAAATGCTGCTTGGGCGGGACGATGTCAACCCCAACAAGCCAAATAGCACCGGCCTAACACCACTCTCCTATGCTGCTTGGAATGGGCACGGGGGAGTGGTGGAAATGCTGCTTGGGCGGGACGACGTCAACCCCGAAAAAACAGATGGCAGCGGCCGAACACCACTCCTGTGCGCTGTTTGGAATGGTCATGTGGAAGTAGTGAAATTACTACTCGGGCATAACGGCATCAACCCTAACAAACCGGATAACCGTGGCCGAACACCACTGTCGTGCGCTGCTGAGCGTGGCCATGCGGGAGTGATAGCGCTACTTCAGCCCTCACAATCTGCACCCCTAGCACCACCTGAGGCCGAGGAGGTATTGCCTACCTTACCGTCTTCAAATATGGATGACCTATGCGCCATTCCTGCAAGGGCTACAAGAACCCCATAAACCTACCCGCCATCTTATCCTCTCTCATTCCAGTCCAACCTCCGCCCGCGATCTGTAATTCCAACCTTAGGTTATTTGCTTTGCTTCCTTCCCTTCCATGGGAAGCCTGCCACAGAAACTCAACTTAAATATTTTCTCTTGGTTGACAGGTCGTATGTGATCGGGATGCTCATATCTATCAAATGCCGGCTCCAGGCCTCTTTATAAATTTCTTATTTAGTCAAGTCAGTGTAATTAGGGGTTTGCCATTGATGCGGCACTATTTCTCTTGTGCCGAGATAAGCTGGTGTGGCTTCAAGTTTCCATCATATTTCAATTTTTTTCTATAGTTCCCTTATTTTCCTTTCCTACCCCACACTCCCGCAGTGTGGGCCTAAGGGTTTCTAGATATCGGGGAATAGTGCGAAGTGCAGACATTTCCAGCACTCGTAAAAATAGACGCAAAAGCTAGTTGACCAAGATATGATTGTGATTAGACATGGTTTGGCGAATATCATGCTTAAACTACATGCTACGGTCCTCTAGGCCTGAGCTTGAAAATAAGGTAGAGTTGGGAGGCTATCTACACTTTATAGTCTTGCTCGCGGGGGAAGATTAGTTTGTTAAGGCATTCTCTAACTCTGGAATTAACCCATCCTACGAGCACCTCTATCCTGCCCGAAATTTTCAAAATTGTCACTCGGCCCACCGTGCTATGAAGCACCCACTAAATTAGATGCAAGGCGCAATATCTGGGAATAGTATCTTGAGCTCTAGAATTCCATGCCGGGTAATTGTGTCTTTTGCTGTGGGAGCTCATGTTGTGGAAAGTGCTCGTGAGTTAAGTGAGCGGAATCTTTTGGCGGCTGACCTGTAGTTATCAGAGGATAGTTTGGCCCGAAAATATGGGCTTCGGCAGCAGATGGAGAGCACCACTACCGAAGGGGATCCAGATCAGACCTATAATATCCCTACCCCGCAATCCTGGGGGGTTAATTTTGAATTTAAAAAGAGAGCTATCATACGTTTTCCTTTTCTCCTAGGACCCCACCCATAACCTCCCCCTTACATCCCAATTGAAATTTAAGATACTTTTTTTTTACACTTGCCCGGCTTAGAAAATAATATGATAAGTTTACGGTGGGCTGCCACGTCTTCTGTGTGGTGCGCTGTGTGGACATGCTACACGAACGATAAAATTAGACGAGTGACAGTCGATGACTGCGTTACAAAACAACCTAGGAGAGCATGGTGGTGGTGACTAAGTCACAAGCTTGGAGGTGTGGAGTAGCATGGATGTAGCAGGATGCACAGTAGCGGGGATAGCGCATTTGTGAGGCGGTCATTCAGGTAAGGGAACTGAGATAGTGCCATTTGGGAGATTGTAAATCGGAGGGGTGAGCGGGGGAGTGCAAGAAGTGGCTTCAGCGGAGGTGAGGGAAAGAAAGTAGAGGCAAAAGTCCCAGTGGGGCAATGTGGATTGATTGTTTTGCTACAAAGTGGGAATGATGATGTTGGCGTCGAAGTGTTAGAAGATAGACCGAGTGAGGGTGCCGCCCTAGCTGAACACTCACTCGGTCTAATTTGGGAGGCCTGCTACCAATGACAACCAGTACGGCGGGATGACTAAGCAACTATCCCCCCCCCTCAATATAGATGTTTAGTTAATTTATTAAGAGGTGGGGGTGGGAATCGGGATTCCGGTGGTTCCGAATTCCGCCCTTAAATTTTAGAGATACTTGGAACTATTAGTACTAATGATAACTTTTGTCCAGAAAAATAGCTATATTAGCCGCAGGACTGCAAATGGGCGAACTTACCCTTTGATTATTGGAGGGCGGGGTAGATTACGATAGATATAGCAATCTACTATAACACCGGCAGTTCTGGCGGTGTAGGAATACTATCATAGTTGACGTCGATGAGTATCAACAAGTGGATTTATGACCGGTATTTTCGACGTATAATACCGATGCTCGTTCACAAAATTAGCCGAGCCTCAGTGAGTGATACATGACAACAACACACCTCCGCTATCCTGGTAACTAAAAAAAAAGAGGCGAGAAGAAAGAGAAGAAATAATATTATACCGGTTAAGTGGTAATATTCCTCTCTAAGCCAAAAGGGAGAAAAAGAGAAGCACCAAGTTGCCCATAAAAATCGCTGGCAAAGCTGAATGAAGATCACGTGATTTACTTTAGCACCCGGCAGCAAGAGTAGATTCTCGTGCGGAGTCTTCCATTCTAGAACGGGTGGCCTTTGAAGGAATTTCAATGATTTACTATGATACGCGGGGATTCGGTAGGTATCTCTGCCAGCTCTCTGTTTTTTTTTCCCGAGCGTATGTAGCGGATGGCCTTCAAGGGGGGCTAAGGCATACTCCCGCGTTCTGATCGACTGTGGCCCCGGCCTGTGGGGTTTAACATCGCTGATGGTGATATTGGTGGTGGCAGGGAGGAAGGATAGGGCGATGGGATAGTCATTAGAGATGTTTGGAGATTGGTGAAGGGTTTCGGAGGCTAAAAGGTTAGGGTCAGGCGTTTCGGCTCTCAAGACGCCATAGATCGGGTTTGGGGATGTGTGCCAGAGCGTGACAGAGTTTGAAGAAACGGTATTGGAGTCAGCTGTGGTGTTGACTTGAGGGTTTAAGGGTGCTGGCTCAGTCGCCGGACTTAGCGTGTGTGCGCACGCAACATATCGTACCGTATCGGATGGTGCAATGGCGGGATACCCGGTCCTGGCCATGCTCGGAGCTTGGAAAGCGTTTTGGTTGGCGTAGTGGGTTTTTCTACCAATTGTATACTATGGAATTGAGTTTGTCACAGGTTTCCAGCGGTACGTGAATCGGATAGAGATTGCGGTCTCTTCCGAGCCCCCATCAAGCTGCCAAACAAGGTACTCGTACTGTTAGGCAAGTTCGGGCCCGTTTCGATACATATTTAGGGCAGATACCGGTACTTGAAGGGATAAAGGCATGATAGGGGGAAGATACAAGTTCTGTCAGAAGCTTCAGTTGTATGGGGATGTTCGGAATGATCGGAGGGATGGTGGCTTCCATGGAGGAACAGCTGGGATGCCAGAGGTTAAGATCAACAACTCATGTTTGGTTGGGTAGCGTCGCCGGCTATGATGAGTGCTGTCGGTGGCGCATGATGAGATACAAAGGTATGGATGGACCTACGAACTGGAGCGGCAGGGATATATTTCGCTGGTTAACGTCAAATAACTGTTCCTTCTCCTCTCGCCAGACCTTGTACTCGTACTCGAGTACCGTACACTACTGTACTATATGCAGAACAAGGGAGGAGACAGGCAATATGGATGCACAGAATGGTCTAGGAAGGCAACCGGTAGTGGGTGCGAGAAAGGGCAGCCTGGTGAGACTAACATGACAAGGCAGCGAGATATCAGATGCGGGCGAGGAATTACAGGCAGTCGCATGCGGGTGTTTTGCACAAATTTAGGTGAGATTTAGTGGGCGATCCTGAGGCTCAATGAGGTTCCACAAAAGACCCCGCTTTTCTTGAGCCCAAGAAGTCGAGTCAGGCAGCCGACCGACTCCATCATCCATCATCTACAGCCTGAGCAGCAAAACGCAGAAAATGTCGCAGTCTTTCAGTAATAATATCAACTCTTGGAATACCACTGTTAATACCTTTAATGCCGCCGATCGCCGACCCAACATCCTAGCCTGGCTATCCCCACTAGAGCCCAGGTTACGGCATCAGGACATCCAAGAAAACCGGATGGAAGATATAGGGGAATGGCTCTTACAAACCGAGGAGTTTAGAAACTGGTGCGCCGGTAGTGGGGGAGACGAATCCGATAGCACAGTTTTGTTTTGCCGTGGAGACCCGGGAGCCGGCAAGACTTATATTAGGTAACAAGAACTAGCCATGATGAATTGGGGGGATGCAAGTGCTGACAAGCTGCGATGTTAGCTCATTGGTTATAGACCGCTTGTGCGATCAAGCTGGAGGACAAGATGTCGCTGTTGCATGTTTTTACTTCGACTTCGCGGCCCAAAAGGAGCACTCACCGACGAGTGTGTTGGGTGTCCTACTCAAGCAGGTTGTGGGCGGACTAGATGAGGTGCCAGGGGAAATAGTACAGGCCTACGAAAACCAGAAAAAAGTCCTTGGTGGACGGGGACCGCGACTTTCCGATATTGTGGGGATGCTGCAGACTACCACTTCCGAGAAGCGAACATTCATCTGCATTGATGCTCTAGATGAATGCGTGGCTGGGCATCAGGCTAAGCTTCTCGGTTCGCTCAGCCAAATTCTTCAAAAGTCTCCAGGGACTCGAATATTTGTTACTGGGAGACCACACATTGAGACTGAAGTTAAAAGGCGTCTGGCTGGGAGGGTAACGAGTGTATCAATCACTCCTAAGCGAGGTGATATCATCAGTTATCTTCGTGCTAAGCTGGATGAGGATCTGATCCCGGACGCGATGGATAGTAGTTTGGAGGCAGATATCCTGAAGAGAATTCCTGATGATATTTCGGAAATGTGCGTGTGGCTACCAACACTTGGCAGACTACCTTAAATTATCTACTGACATATGTATCTAGATTCCTGCTGGTCTCGCTGAATGTCGACGCAATCTTGAAGGAAACTACAATCTACCGCAGGCGACAAAAGCTAAGCGCGATGACCGATGGGTTGGGGTTGGGGGATGCTTATGGTGCAACATTGAATCGGATAAAGGGTCAAGGTGGGGAGATGGCCAGGCTTGGCATGGAGGCTTTGATGTGGATCTCTCACTCGGAGCGGCCCTTGAAGCCTGATGAGTTGTGTCACGCCCTTGCAATCGATATAGGGTCGGAGAATCTCAACACCGACAATGTCCCTTCAATAGGGACACTACTATTCTGTTGCCAGGGGCTTGTTGTCGTGGACAAGAAGTCTTCCACAGTCCGGTTAATCCACTTTACCCTTCAAGAGTACCTCCGGGCTCACCTAGCGCTTTTTGGTACAACTCACTCAACAATTGCAGAAACCTGCTTGCGTTATCTGAATTCTCAGCAGGTCAAGGCACTTTCGACCGTGCCCTCTCCCGATCTCCGGAGCACACCTTTTCTCGAATATTCTTCGGTATATTGGGGAACTCACGCAAAACGGGACCTTTCGGAATGCGGTAAATTACTTGCACTAAAACTATTTGACGATTGTAGTAACCAAATACCCACTAAAATTCTCTTGGAAGCGCAGTGGTACTACTCGCCCACTATTGATTCCGCCAAACTTTCCCTGTTTGGTGGTCTACACTATGCTTCCTTTTTTGGAATTGTTGAGATTGTAGTTGGTTTTCTGGAGGTGGAAAGTTACGATATCAACCAAGAAGACTGCATTGGTAATACACCTCTCGGGTGGGCTGCTTATAATGGGCACGAGGATGTAGTTGAAATACTACTCGGACGGAACGACATCAGCCCCGATAAACTGGATATGCTCGGCCAAACGCCACTCTGTTGTGCTGCGCAGAACGGGCACCACAGGGTGGTGAAAATGCTACTCGGACGGGACGACGTTGACGCCGACAAACCAGATAACGATGGCCAAACACCACTTTGTTGTGCTGCCCAGGATGGGCGTGAGGGAGTAGTCAAAATGCTGCTTGGACGGGACGACGTCGACCCCAACAAACAAGATAACCACGGCCAAACACCGCTCTATTGTGCTGTTCGGAATGGACACGAGGGAGTGGTGAAAATGCTACTCGGACGGGACGACGTTGACCCCGACAAACCGGGTACCGATGGCAAAACACCACTTTGTTGTGCTGCCCAGGTTGGGCGCGAGGGAGTAGTTAAAATGCTGCTAGGACGGGACGGCGTCGACCTTAACCAACAGGATAACAACGGCCGAACACCACTGTGTTGCGCTGTTCGGCGTGAACACGAAGGAGTGGTGAAAATCCTGCTCGGACGGGACGACATGAACCCCAATGAACCAGACGGTGATGGCCGAACACCGCTCTCATATGCTGCTTGGAATGGGCACGAAGGAGTGGTGAAAATGCTATTCGGGCGGGACGACATCAACCCGAACAAGCCAAATAGCACCGGCCTAACGCCACTCTCCTATGCTGCTTGGAATGGGCACGAGGGAGTGGTGAAAATTCTGCTTGGACGGGTCGATGTTGACGCCAGTAGACTAGATATGGATGTCCAAACCCCACTTTGTTGTGCTGCCCAGGATGGGCGCGAGGGAGTAGTCAAAATGTTGCTTGGATGGGACGACGTCGACCCCAACAAACCAGATAACTACGGCCGAACACCACTCTGCTGTGCTGCTCGGGGTGGGCATGAGGGAGTGGTGAAAATGCTACTCACACGGGACGACGTCAACCCCGACAAACAAGATAACGACGGCCGAACACCCCTTTGTTGTGCTGCTTGGAATGGGCATGAGGGAGTGGCCAAAATGCTACTCGGACGGGACGACGTCGACCCTGACAAACAAGATAGCGGCGGCCGAACACCACTGTGTTGTGCTGCTTGGAACGGGCATGAGGGAGTGGTGAAAATTCTGCTTGGACGGAACGACGTCAACCCCGACAAACAAGATAATGACGGCCGAACACCACTCTGTTGTGCTTCTTGGGGTGGGCATGGGGGAGTGGTGGAAATGCTGCTCGGACGGGACGACGTCAACCCCGACAAATCAGATAACGACGGCCGAACACCCCTCTGTTGTGCTTCTTGGAGTGGGCATGAGAGAGTGGTGAAAATGCTACTCGGACGGGACGACGCCAGCCCCGACAAACAAGATAGCGGCGGTCGAACACCACTCTGTTGTGCTTCTTGGAACGGGCACGAGGGAGTGGTGCAAACTCTGCTTGGGCGGGGCGACGTCACCCCCGAAAAAACAGATAGCGGCGGCCGAACGCCACTCTGTTGTGCTTCTTGGGGTGGGCATGCGGGAGTGGTGAAAATGCTACTCGGACGGGATGACGTCAACCCCAACAAGCCTGATGACGACGGCCAGACACCACTCCTATGTGCTGTTTGGAATGGGCATGAGGGAGTGGTGAAATTACTACTCGGGCATAACGACATCAACCCTAACAAACCGGATAACTATGGCCGAACACCATTGTGGCGCGCTGCTGAGCGTGGCCATGCGGGAGTGATAGCGCTACTCCAGCCCTCAGAATCTGCACCCCTAGCACCACCTGAGGCTGAGGAGCCACTGCCTTCCCTACCCTCTTCAGATATGGATAACCTATGCGACATTCCCGCAAGGGCCACGGGGATCCCATAAACCTACCCATTGCCGCCATTTTATCCTTTCTCTCATTCCAGTTCAACCTCAGCCCGCAATCTATAATTCCAACCTTAGGGTATTTACTTTGCTTTCTTCCCTTCCATGGGAAGCCTGCCACAGAAACTCCACTTAAATGTTTTTTCTTAGTTGACAGATCCCATGCGATAGGAATGCCCATATCAATCAAATGCCGGCTCCAGACCCCTCCATAGATTTCTTATTTAGTCAAGCCATTGTAATCAGGGGTTTGCCATTGATGCGGCACTGTTTCTCTTGTGCCGAGACAAGCCCTTGTGACTTCAAGTTTCCATCATATTTCAATTTTTTTCTATAGTTCCCTTATTTTCCTTTCCTTCCATACACCCCCGTAGTGTGGGCCCAAGGGTTTCTTAGATATCGGGGAATAGTGAGAAGTGCAGGTATTTCCAGCACTCGTGTAAAAATAGGCGCAGAAAAAGCTAGTTGACCAAGATATGACTGTGATTGGACACGGTTTGGCCAAGACCATGCTTAATTTACATGCTACTTTTTCTAGGCGTGACCTTGAAAATAAGGTGAAGTTGGGTGGCTATCTAAACTTTATGGTCTTGCCCGTGGAGGAAGATTAGTTAGTAAGGTATCTTTTAACTTTGAAATCAACCCATCCTACGAGCACCGCTATTGTACCCGAACTTTTCAAAATCGTCACTCTGCCTACATGGCTATGAATCACCCACTTGTAAGAGAGTTGGGAAGGGTATCCCACCCCTTTAACCGCGGAGGCCTTTCTCTTCTCAGGACGTCCTATCCGGCACTCAAGCCAGGTGCTACGAACCCATATACCCCCAAGTAATCAGGGAAAGCCTTGCCATTTCCGAGACACTAGTATTTGGATGATACTCCATGTTACAAAAGTTTATAGATGTAAGGCGCAATATCGGGGAACAGTATCTTGCGCTCTAGAATTTCATGCCGGGTAATGGTGTACTTTCGCTGTAGGATCCCACGTTGAGTTGCATTTCCTTATCATAAGTGGGTTTTAGGTGGGCGGCCGGTAATTGTTAGAGCATTTTAGGCAAAGGACTGAAAATATGGGGCTTTAGCAGCAGATGGGGGGCAGCGTATGAGGGATAGCACCGAAGGGGATTCAGATCAGATCTGTAGTATTCCAACTCCGCAATACTGGGGCGTTGATTTCGAATTTCAGAAGTCAAGCTACGTCCCCCCCCCCTTCCTCTGCCACCCATCTGTAACCCCCGCCCTTATATCCCAATTGAAATTTAAGCTGCTTTTTTTATACTGGCCCTGCTCAGATAATCTGGTAAGTCTATGGTGGATGCCCATTCCATACCGAGTTATTCTGTGTGGTATGCTGTGTAAACCTACCGCACGGAAGAGAGAATTAGACGAGTGACGGTCGATGACTGCAAAACAAAACAACCTGGGAAAGAATGGGGTCGTGACTAAGTCACAAGCTTGGATAATAATATTATTATAATAGTGTTAGAAGGGAGGGCAGAGCGGTAGGTTACCCTAAGTAGCCACTGAGGGCGCAATATCGAGGAGCGGTGTCGTCCTCTCTAAAATTTGACTCCGGGTAATGGCGTTTTTTGATATAGGAGGCCATGCTGGGGAAAGTGCTGATGAGTTGAGTTGGCGCATTTTAAATATGACAGACAATCTGCAATGATTAACTTAGGGGACGGTTAAGCAAGGGATCTGAAGGTGAGGCTTTAGTATCATATGAGGAGGATAGGGCTACGGAGGGGCTAAGGAGGGCGGGGTTGGGTCTGGGTTATTCTTATCCGGAGGGCCGTAACCGCCTACCCGGGAACATAAATTTAGCTTCTTTCCCACACACCCCTGGGGACAATAAGTGACCCGCCCCCCCGGCATACTTGGGGGTCTCAAAAGTCTCCGGATGCCTCGACGCCAAGAAAATTAGGGGTACCGGTAATGATTAAAAGGACTGAAAATATGGGCTTCGGCAGCAGATGGAGGGCAGTGCACGTAGGAGAGCACTACCGGAGGGGATTCAAATTAGATCTATAATATTCCTGCCCCGCAGTCCTTGGGGGTTGAAATTGAATTTAAAAAGTCAACCTATTATACGTTTTCCTTTCATCCTCTGCACCCCGTCTACAACCCCTGCCCTTATATTCCAATTGAAATTTAAGATGCTTTTTATATACCGGCCCGGTTCGTGGAATTTTCTAGGTTTGCGGTGGTCCCATGCCACACAGTGTTCTATATGCTACGCTATGTAAGCTTACCGCTCGAAAAATAAAATTAGACGAGTGACGGTTGGTGACCGCACTGCAAAACAACCCAGGAAAGAGCGGTGAACGGCGGAGTGAGAGAGGTGGCCTCGGCGGAGGTATGAGGAAGAAAGGAGAGGTGGGAGTCCCAGTAGGGTAATGCGGATTAATTGTTTTTCTATGAGGTGAAATGGATGATGCTACCATCTGAAGTGTTAGAGGATAGCTTCAGAGACCTGCGACCAATGACAGTCAAGTGGTACTGTTACGGTTTAAAATTGACTTTCTTAACTTGCTGTTTTCTAGCTTATCTGCGATTAACTTTTACTAAATAGATAGTTAGTCACGATCTTGGCTTTGGGAGGTTTCGCGGTTCTGCAGGGGTGCCTGTTGCCTAGGCTTTGTGGACAGGGGCTTCTATGTAAGTTAGGTTTTGTTTTCCCTCACGCCCCCCCTCCTTCCCTTCCCTCCCTCGACGAGGACAACGGCAACGAAGAAGCGGCAACGAGGATCGTGTGGGTTGAAGAAGAAGGAAAATTGGACCTGTACTTAGCTAGTCGGACAATCTGCAAGGTTGGACTTTCTTTGCGACGGGAATTTTCTGTCTTGTGTGGTTTGCTGGGTTAGTTTTGTGAAGTAGTTTGATGAGCTTGAATTGATCGTGACTTGTGTGGTTTTCCTTTCTACTTGAGTGTGCTTTGAAAGTGACAGTTGTTTTCCCGTACTTCTCCCCTGCTGTGAAGTAGATAATATTCCACCGATTTTCTTCTTTTCAGTACGGCTGGATGACTAAGCAAAACACCCGGCGCGCAACTGAAAAAAGAGCACCACTAAGCATAACTTAGCCGTGTGTGAACTAGCCGAAGCAGAGTCGAATTTATTTATTTTCCGTGTATACCGGTATTTTTGTAGCTATTCCAATTTTACATATGTTCTGGGGTACAATACATGAAGAGGGTTGTTCATATGGTAATTTGTTTTAGAGTTGGTTGCTGGAGATCCGCGGGTACAGTACTCTGCTCACCCATTCAGTTAGCCCGGTGGTAAATCGCGGATCCTGAGTTATCCTACCGAAGCTCTTATCGAAGACTATCTATTAGCATATCTAACGGCTCTTTGGGTAGCTACATGGGTTGGGCATCGAGAGGTGTTTGGTTTTGACAAGCCGACCCCTCATGCATGGGGTAGATTGTGGTAGGTGCAGCAACCAGCAGCAATGTTGCAGCGAAGGGGGTTGGATCAAAAATGGTCGAAGGTCTAGGAACGTGCTTTTTCAAACTAAGGGTTATACTCGAGTAAGATAGAGCCCCTTCTGACAAAATCGTAACAAAGACATTTAAAGGCAATTGGGAGCAAATAAAATGATAAGAAGAGGAAGCAAGATGTAGCAGAACAAGCAAATAAACTGGTACTGGTGGTCCCCCTTTCCTGATTCTGAGCGATAAATACTCATAGCGCCGGGTTGAAGGTGGAAATTCCCATAAAATTTCCTAATATTTTTGCTTACTAAGACATTAAAGAGCCCCCCCTGAATCCCCATTATCAGAAGCCCCGACCCAAAAACCCCTCCCTCCTAACCCCCAGGGTTCGATTACCGAAGGGCTTCTTTGCAACACTGACTAGCGGTGATAGCGCTGGGCTACGCCATATGTACTACCGGTAGTCCGTGCTCGGCGATATCGGTGGGTATTACTTGTAGGGGCGACGGTCCTTACCCTTGTATGATAGAGACTACAAGTAGTAACGAAGTTGGAGGAATCCTGGTCGCTCCCGGGCTTGTATTGGCATTGCAAAGGACTATGCTGTTCATATCCAATGGATTATTAGCTATACCAATCCTGGCCACCAATAGTAAAAACACACTAGGAGTACTCGAGTACTCTGTGATTCCTTAAGTAAGGTACTTGGAATACCGTATAATCTCGCAAAAGTCGGACTGACGCTAGTGAGGATTTTCTTGAACCTGCCCAACCACCGCGGCCCATATGTCTAAACTGTGGCGAATTCGCCTTCTTCGAGCTCTCCCGTTGGTTCGGTTCCCTTAGTTCCGCTTTAGCTCTAATCCGACTTTTGCCAGATTATACGGTATGTACTGTAAGTTTTTCGGCCGACTCATTCATAACGTCCGGCGCACAGGCATGCACACCAAGGTAGCCGGTTCCCGGTAATTGATCAAAATATATTATTAGCTATACGAAGATGGTTTCCACTAACGGTACAGTACCGTATAATCCGGCAAAAGTCGGATTGGAACTAAAGCGAATTAAAGTTAAACTCAGGCAACCGAGCCAATGGGAGGACACGAAGAACTCCAACTTGCCACAATTTGCCACAGTTTAAACATATAGGCCATAGTGATTGGGCAGATTTAAGAAGATCGTCACTAGCGCGAATTCGACTTTCGCCGGATTATACGGTAATTGGAATAGCCGACAGGGGCCATAAGCCCGCATCGCGAGCCAACTAAATCCACAGTAGGAGCTCAGGGGGGTGCTTGATCACGAGGCGAGTTTTGTGCAGTGCTACAGGATCGAGCTTACTCGAGTACTCGGGTGTCAGGGTTAGTCCGCGAACACCAGGATTTATTCTGAGCATGAGCTAAAGTGGCAAATATCCAATAGAAACCTTGAATAGATAGTTCAACCAATAGTAAAGCAGAAAGCGTTCGAGGAATTCTTCTGGTTTTCAACACACACCCCTTAGTGAGTGCGCTATTCCTAATATCGTCGTTAGCTTTGTCAGCCCTGTGTTCGCGGACTAGCCCTGGTATCCGAGTACGGTACTGTATTTACTCGGTCGATTCGCTAGCTCCAAAAATCCTTGTATATCACGACATCGTGTGGGATCACTTCTCTCACCAAGTTAATTGAATTGCGAAAGCCAGTTAATGAGATCCAACACAGCCAAATGACTCATGCCAAACTGTGTCAGGGAAGCACTAATCCTTCTTAAGAACCAATGTCTCTGGGTCCAGAGATTGGCGGTCAGCGGAGCTAGCGAATCGACTGAGTAAATACGGTATGGTGCCGGCACCTTAGAACCTACCCTCTTGACAACGAACATCGACTAATATTTCAACCAACAACAGCAGCACCTGCAGATGGAATTTTTAAAATTCCTTCTGTAAAGCTTTCCTAATTAGTTATTAGAACATATTTACAGAGGGATTTTCTTTTTAACCTTCTCATTGGGGCTGCAGAGGCCTTCAAAGTTTGTATGGGAAGGAAGACAGTGAGACTTGTATGAGGAAAAAAAGTTTGGCTGAATAATAAGCCAAGAAAATTCCTAATTAGGCGTATTATACTACCACATTGGGACTAGCGTCCTCGCTTCAGCGTGAGACTTAGGGTTGGTTCTAAGGTGCCGGCACCATACCGTAAAAACTTTGGCGATTCGCGTCTCGGTTAGGTCGCAAATCTCGGGATTCAGAGACAAAGTTTCTTGAGATGGATTAGTACTTTCCTAACATGGTATAGCCTGAGTGCTATGGCATTGTTTGATCTTCTCAGCTTTCCAAACTAAACCTATCTTGGGCTAATGACTCGGTCTCCAGGAATCCTCAGATGGCGAATCGCAAAGGTTTTGACGGTGCCGGTACGGTGCAGAGGCGTGGCTTTCCAGTTACTAATGTAGTAGGCACAAGCAAGGGTTGTGGGGAAATGTTGGCCGAAAATTGGTTGGATGATGCCGAGTCATCCCTTGGGTTGCACAAAAGAGCCCACTTTTCCTCAACTCCGACGAACTCAATCATCTATCCTCCACCACCCTCGAAGCAATGAAGATGGCTCATAATAACTCTTTCAATACTACCAACTCCTATAACAGGGTGTGGAACAACTGTGCCATCACCGATGGCGGGGATCAGCTGTTGACCTGGTTATCACCACTAGAACCCAGGTTACGGCACCAGGGAATTCAAGACAACCGAGTGGAAGATGTAGGGAAATGGCTCTTACAAACCGAGGAATTTAGGAGCTGGTACGCTGGTAGTGGGGGAGGTGAATCAGATAATGCAGTTTTGTTTTGCTATGGAGATCCGGGGGTCGGCAAAACTTATATTAGGTAACAAGGGCGAACCTCGGGGAATAGAGAGAGAAGGGAAGCGCTGATAAGCTGCGATGCTAGCTCATTAGTGATAGACAGCTTGTGCGATCGGGCTAGGAAAAAGGCCGCCGTTGCATGTTTTTACTTCGACTTCGCTGCCCAAAAAGAGCAGTCATCGACGGGTATGCTGGGCGCCTTGCTGAAACAGGTCGTGGGCGGGCTGGGAGAGGTACCGGGGGAAATAGTGGAAGCCTATGAAGACCAGAAGACTGTCATTGGTGGACGGGCACCACAACTTCAGGATATTGTGAAGATGCTGCAGGCTACCTCTTCTCAAAAGCGCATGTTCATATGCGTTGACGCTCTGGATGAATGTGCAGCAGAATATCGGGTCAAGCTCCTCGATTCGCTGGATCAAATTATCCAAAAGTCTCCAGGTACACGAATATTCGCGACTGGGAGACCGCATATTCTGGATGAAGTTTGGAGGCGTATTCCTGGAAGAGTGACCATAGTGCGCATCGCTCCTAAAAGAAGTGATATCATCGGATATCTTCGCACCAGGCTAAGCGAGGACACAAACCCTGATGCGATGGACGGTAGCCTGGAGGCGGATATCCTAAGGAAAATCCCCGATGATATTTCTAAAATGCACGTAAAGGCAACCACACTCCGGAAGCTACCCCAAGTTATCCACTAACGGAAACATATCTAGATTCCTGTTGGTCTCGCTGAATATCGATGCCATCCTCCGAGAAACCACCATCCATCGCAGGCGGCAGAAGCTGAACGCAATGACCGATGGCTTGGGGTTAGGGGATGCTTATGGTGCAATGTTTGATCGGATAAAGGGACTGGGCGGGGAGAAGGCCAGGCTTGGAATGGCCGCTTTGATGTGGATATCTTATGCTGAGCGGCCTTTGAAGTCGGATGAATTGTGTCACGCCCTTGCGGTCGAGATAGGAGCGTCAGATGTCAATAACGACAACGTTCCCTCAATCAGGACACTGCTATCTTGTTGTCAGGGACTTGTTGTGGTAACCAGGGGGGCTTCCACAGTCCGGTTGGTCCACTTTACCCTTCAAGAGTACCTCCGGGCTCACCCGAACCTTTTTCCCACAGCTCACTCGACAATAGCAGAAACCTGCTTAAGTTATCTGAATTCGCATCAGGTCAAGGCTCTTTCAGCTAGTCCCTCTCCCAATCTCCGGAGCACACCCTTTCTCGAATATTCCTCGGTATATTGGGGAACCCACGCGAAGCGGGATCTTTCGGATTGTGCTAAAGTACTTGCGCTGAAGCTATTTGACGGCCACAATAACCACATACCCACTCAGGTCCTCTTGCAAGCCCAAAGGGTGTACATGTACGTTGATTACGACAAACTCTCTCTTTTCAGTGGTATACACTGGGCATCCATGTTTGGGATTGTGGAGATTGTAGCTAGTTTGGTGGAGGTGGAAGGGTGTGATATCAACCAAGCGGACTGTGCTGGTGATACACCTCTCGTGTGGGCAGCTAGGGGTGGGCACGAGGGAGTGGTGAAAATATTACTCGGACGGGGCGATGTCGACCCCAACAAACCGGGTTTGTACGACAAGACACCACTCTGGTGTGCTGCCGGCGGCGGGCACGAGGGAGTGGTGGAAATGCTACTCGGACGGGGCGACGTCAACTCTAACAAACCGGATAACAATGGCCAAACACCACTCGATCGTGCTGCTTGGGAAGGGCGCGAGGGAGTGGTGAAGATGCTACTCGGGCGGGGCGACGTCGACCCAAACAGACAATGCTGGCAGGGCAGAACGTTACTCTGCTCTGCTGCCCAGAATGGGCACGGGGGAGTGGTGAATATGCTACTCCAACGGGGCGACGTTAACCCCAACATACCGAGTAGACATAATCGAACACCACTTTTGTGGGCTGCCCTGCGTGGGGACCGGGAAGTGGTGAAGATGCTACTCGAGCAAGGAAACGCCAACCCTAACATAGGGGATGACTATGGCGAAACGCCGCTCCGTGGTGCTGTTTTGGGTGGCCACGAGGGAGTGGTGAAGGAGCTACTCGAGTGGGACAACGTCAACCCTGACAGACCAGGTAGACTGGGTCTGACACCACTCTGCTGTGCTGCTTCGGCTGGGCACGAGGGAGTGGTGAAGATGCTGCTCGGACGGGACGGCGTCAAACCCGATAAACCAGATGACTATGGCCAAACACCACTCTGCCATGCCGCTATGAATGGGCGTGAGGGAGTGGTGAAAATGCGGACGACGACGTTAGCCCCGACGGGCCGGATAACGGTGATCGAACACCACTCTGGTGGACTACCCAGCACGGCCATGCGCGAGTGAGGGCGTCACTACAACCCCCGGAATCTAACATCCCTGGCGTGACCTAAGGCCGAGGAGACATCCCCCTCCTCACCGCCTTCAAATCTTGATGGCCTGTTCCCCATTTCTGCAAGAGCTACAAAAATTCCATAATCCTGTCGGTCCCCGCCATTTCTTCCCTCCTCTCATTCCTACTCAGCCTCAACCCGCTGTGTATTATGCTGCATTTTGGTAGTTGCCGTGTTTCCTTTCCTTCAGCGGTAAACATGCCACTAAAACGCAGCTAAATATTTCCTTTTAGCCAGACGAAATCACCTATGACGGGAATGCCCATATCACGCACCCGTAGAAAATCTCTCTATAGATTCTCCATCACATTTATATTCCTGCTTGTTTCTTAGTTGTGAATCCTTTTTGCACACTTGCTGTTTATTTGTTTTTTCTTTCAACAGTTTCTTTATTTCCTTTCCCTCCCTCCCCTCTTGCCTATGGGCAGGGGACCTAAGTGTTGTTTAGATACTGAAAAACAATGCAAAGTGCCGTGGCTCGGGTGATTGTGAAGGGGGGCCATCAAAGACAGCTGTAAACTGAAACATCATCGGATTCCATTACGAACATGATTTGACGAAGCTCGCGCCTAAATGCTACAGCCCTCGAGGTGTGAGCTTGGAGGTGGGGTTGGGACGCTATCCACACTCTGAGATTAGCTCCTATTCTACAAACGCCGGTATCCTACCTTAACTTGCGAAGAGTAATCGCACAGCCCACCGTGCTACACGGTATCTACTGTACTTAGGCGACAATTGTGAGGGATACCCCATCCTTTTATCCACCCCAACCTTTTCCTTCTCGAGGAATCCCACCCAATGCCCAGGGTATATATCACGAACCAGTGTTCCTAGCCGTCCAGTTCGTCCGTCCTCGGGGTAGGACTGGACGGACTACGACTCATAGTCCGTCTTCTTAGGGGCGCTAGGGCGGACTGCAGGGGACTATAGTCATAACGCTTAGACCTCTAGTACTAACCCAAGTTGAAATCATACACCTCCGAGCCCATTATTATTGCATCATGAGACATCATTCGTGCCATCCCCCACCGTCCCCTGCTGTCCCTCACTATTCCCGGCCGTCCTCTACATTCCCTGGCCGTCCCCCCTACCTTAAAAACATACGTCTCACCCTGTAGGGTGTGTTGGGGAGCTGTATCCGGCGCTTTAGAATTTGGTGCCGGGCACCGTAAAAACTCGAATAATCGGCCCATGTGCTAAGTTATGTCGCAGGTGTTGCCTCCTCCGGTAAGCCCAGGTGCTTTTTTGTTTTTTTATGTCTCTCGGAGGGGCTAGGCAGCTACCCTTTGCTGTGTTTTCCAGAGTAGAGAATTTCCGACGACATGGCACATGGGCCGATTATTAATATTTTTTACGGAAGTGGAGTCTTTTGCCATAGGGGAGCTCATGTTGCGGAAAGTGCTCATGAGTTGAGTTTCCGTATAGCAAACGGATTTTTAGCTGGCCGGGTCATAGTTATTAGAGGATAGTCAGGCAAAAGACTAAATAAAAAAAAAGAGGCTTCAGTAGAAGAAGATGGGGATTGCATATAGGAGGGCGCTACTCAAGGGGAGTCAAATCAGATCTGCAGTGCTCTTACTTACACCCCAGTGCCGGAGGCTATTGTGCGTTTAAGATGGGTGGGTTGTGCTTTCATTTCCTCTTTACCACTAGGTTAGCCTCGCTCTTACATCTCCATTTAGATTAGGGTGTTTTTTTATACTGGCCTGGGCCGCGGTGCCTGGGGGGTTTGCAGTGACCTACCGTAATGTATTGTCTTGTATTGCTTTACGCTTGGTAGACTTAGTGAGCTAACCACATCTGAGACCCTGGGCGAGTGACAGCCTATGACGGGGCTATAAAAAACAAGCTAGGAAAGAGTGATGATGGTGGAATATTCAAAGACTGTGGCCACGCAAAAATGGCGATTTTCAAAATAGGTATCTTTTTCTATCGGCTTGTATACAAACTCCCGGTGCCCAGAGGCACTTTTAGAATGGGCTGTGCTAATTCCACGAGCGCTGCCTACGGAACAAGGGCGTTTGTTATAGAATCTGAATTTCGGATTCACCAGATGTTTACTTAATTTATTAAGGGGTGGGGGGTGGGAATCGGGATTCCGGTGGTCCCGAATTTCGCCCTTATGATTTTAGAGATACTTAGAATTATTAGTGCTAATGATAACCTTTGTCCAGAACAATACCTATATTAGCCGCAGAACTGCAAATGGGCGAACTTACCCTTTGCTTATTAGAGGGGCGGGGTAGACTACGATAAATATAGCAATCTACTATAACACCCGCAGTTCTAGCGGTGTAGGAATACTATCATAGTTGACCACGATGAGTATCAACAAGCATGATTGGTATTTTCAACCTAGTATCCCCTAAACGGTCAAGGGGCCCGTATGGGACCCTTAATATTCTCCAGGTGGAAGTGCGGTAGCCACAATGACCCCTCCTATATTTCCAGCGAGAGAAATTATTTTATTACTTTTCATTCTAAAGGAATCTTTTCTTTTATTGCTGTCTCTTTTTCACTGTCTTTTTTAAATTTTAATCATTGATGTTGATCTCGGGCGCTCGTGTTGTCATTTGGGTTCGTTAGCCTCTGACCGTCTAAGGGATAATGGCATTGTTCGTCCGCAAAATTAGCTGGGCCTCAGCCAGTGATCCATCACAACAGCACTCCTCCGCCATCCTGGTAACTAAAAAAAAGGCAAGAAGAAAAGAAATAATACCAGTTAAGTGGTAATAATATTCTGGGAGGGTTTGTTTTGCAGGGTTGCCCGGAAACCATCTGTTGCCGCGCTCACCTGGTGCCCGACTAACTTCGTTAACAAAAGGTTCTGGGAATAGCTCTGCGCCCTCTTGACATCATCACGAGAGATACTTGCATTGAATGGATAACTTCGGCCGTTAACCTCCTGATATCATCTCAGCCGTCAACCTACCGTAGAGCCCTGCTCCTGCACATTTATAACAGATCTTGCTAGGCCGTGGACAACCCAACTGGTACTCCACGAGCGCCACAAACCTGGCTGCAGCGACCCAGGTTTTTTCTAACCCCCTGGAAACTCATTTTGAAGGTTCAGAAGTGTCGGTATAGTTGGGGGATACCGTAACATACCAAACCTTGCCTTGGGTTCGAGGAAATGATATATGGAGGACCTCCAATAAGAGTTTGGAAGAGTCGGGGTTTTGGACCAAAGGTGTTGAACCCGGACAATCCCGGCTCCAACAAAGGCTTTCTAAATTTCTAGACTGTGGTGTGATAGAGCGGAATTGGTCGAAAGAAACCCACTGAATACCAATGGAAAAGGATTTTTATTTTATTGGATCGCACCCCCGACAGCCTGTCCGCTCTTCATTATGTGTATAAAAAGAGAAGGTCTAATGTGTTTGGGGTTGGTTGACTAGTTGAGGAAAAGGTTCTAGAATTCCGAACTATTTTGGATATAGCCCTGGGACGAAAATTCTGGGGCAGTTCCCAGACCCCCCAGATATTTTAGCTGGCTCCCGGTGCTAGCATTGGTCAGCCAAACGAATGATGAAAACCAACTCGTGCGAAGTCCTCCATCCTAGAACCGGTGGCCTGTCTGCTATCAAGTAATTTCAGTGATTTACTATGAATACGCGGGGATTCCGCAAGCATATCCGCTCAGGGTTCCGAATGGTCGGCGGAAGACTGGACTGGACTAGCTAGTCTGGTCGAAAGTCGAGTCTAGTCTAATGGTTGAAATTAGACCGACTGGACAGTCAGGATTATCGAAACCGACTCGACCAGGTCCTCCAAGCAATGATGATATGCTATTTTTATCACAATATATTACGTTCAAATAAAGCTTTTCTTAATTAAATCTATTGTTTCCATGGATTATATGGTGGGGATAGTGCCTCGCTTAGATTAGGGGTGGCGAAAATAGGTTCTTAAGTATCGAAACTATTTTGTGTGCTACGAGTGAGTGATATTACATGACCAGATGCCACAATACTAGTATTTGATGCCACTCATCCATCGGGTAATCGCATTTCCACCACATGCTATCCTCTCCGGAATGTTCTTTCAACTTGTATTGAGGGGCTGTTGATTTATAACGTAGCTTTAAGATCCTACTCTAGCTATACTTCTATTCTTAGCGAGTGTTGGCCCAGGTGCCATTCCGACTCTCATGCGATCTTTTATAGAGACTGGTCTGGGACCAGTCCAAACCGGACCGGGCCACCCGAGTTAGTCGGGTCCAGTCATCGACATCAACCAGGACTGGCCAGCCTGGTCCTGCTTCCAAGACTTGACCGGTCGGACTATTCGGAACCCTGTATCCGCTCGCTCTCCCTTTTTTCCCCCGAGAGTTTGTAGCAGACATCTTTAAAGGGGGGCTAAGGCACACTCCCGCGCTCTGATCGACCAAGACCCCGGTTTGTGGGGTTAAATGTCGCTGACAGTTATTTCGGTGGGGGCAGGGGGGAGGGAGGTGGCGATGGGATAGTCATTGGAGATGTATGGAGGTTGTTGGACAGTTTCGGAGACTAGGAGGTCAGCCGATTCGGCTATCAAGATGCCATGGACCGGGTTTGGGGATGCGTGCTAGAGCCCGACAGAGTTGGGAGGAGCGGTGTTGGAGCCAGTTGTGCTATTAGGGTGCCTCACGTCTACAAAGGTAACTAGAAATGAGGCAGCATTGTAGCGGTTTACTGTGGGTCGAAAGCAGTCGTCTTTCATTTTGCAAGGAAATTAGTATGTGGTTTCCGGGTGCGGTGTGGCGGTGCTTTCCATATCGGCAGAAATATCTAGATCATCTAAGGCTTCGAATATCATTAGGGTTCGCACCATCTGGCTCCTGATGTCTGACAACATGATCGTTAAATGTATTTGACTTTCAATAGTGTTGTTCGAAGACACTCCCTGACCCTGGTCCGATCTCCTTCTCTTTGTGCGATTTTGTGGGAAACTAACTACTGGTTTCTGGGCAATTTGCCAGTCTTCACACCAGACATCCATACGAAAACAAAAAAAGTGAAAAAAGTGAAAGACAAAGCTGACCAAAACGATCAAAACAGGTTGGCGTGAGACCCCCAGTTAACTTGAGGAGTTGGGGTACCGACTCAATCGCCGGTAGCAGGTGCGCACGCACAGCATACCGTATCAGATGGTGGAATGGCGGGATACCTAACCTCGGCCATGTCGTGGAGGTTTCGGATAGAACAGTAGGCTTAGAGCTTATGAAACATTTTGTTTAGTCCAATGGGTTTTTCTACCAGTTGTACAGTACTGTACTCGTACACTGTGGAATTGGGTTTGTCGCAGATTTCCGGCGGCGCGTGAATCGTAAACAGATTGTGGTCAACGACGCCTTGTGGAGGAGTCTCTTCCGAGCTCACATGAAGCTGCCAAGCAGGATACTTGTACTGTTAGGCGAGTTCGGGGCTGCGAGACACATGTTTAGGCAGATACCAGTATTTCAGGGGATACTAAAATGATAGGGTGGGGAGATACAAGTTCCACATGGAGCTTTTGTTGTATGGGGATGTTCGGAATGATCGGAGAGATGATGGCTTAAGTGGAGAAACAGTTGGGACGCCAACAATTAAGATCAAGAACTCATGTTTGATTTGGTAGATTTGCCTGTTGAAAGTCGCGGGAGGCTGCTCGACATGCCCTCAGGATAGTCGCCTTCTTTGTTCTTCGGGTAGTCCCAGGGAAAGCGGTTTAGCTTTCAGAAAGCTCTTTGTCTTCGGCGGTGCACTTTGACCTTCGGGAAAGAATTTCTCATGCGGGAATGCAGGAAAGTTTTGAATCAGTGTAGCCATCGGGAAAGGGTGTAAGTAAAACCGGAGAGACTGTAAGGGAGTTTGACACCCGGAGGGAATATGCCCAAAGGTTGTGAGCAGTGATGTTTGTTTTTCCTTTTGTTAGAATCCGAGTATGGAAAGGGAAAGGGGGATACACCTGGAAGAGACTGGGTCATGGGAGGATAGGAGAATTTTGTGATGATATATACTCCTGTTTTTTGTCCCAGTCAGTTGCTGCTGGTGCAGTGGCTGTTGGGAGCGTGTTATGGGGAAAGTTTTTCCCCCTAAGTGTGCGATCGTCCTCTTTAGCGTGAGATCCCTTGGCGTTTCGCCGTTTCGTTTGGTTCGTCGTCGCCGTCGATCCATGAAGTTTTTTTATCCCAGCGAAAACACAACGTTTCACCCACAGCCAAGAAACTAATATTTCAACTTTTAGGCGAGGAGGCACCATCAAAAAAGTTCCTAAAAAATTAACAATTTCTTTAAAAATAAGCGAGACCTAGGGGTATTTTTTGGTATTTTTTTGCCTCAAAAGCCAGCTAGTAGAGAAATGAAATTTATCTAAAAAACCGATTTCTTATAGTGCCAAGCAAGGTGATAACACAGCTTGCAAGGATGCCTGCCTAGGCATTTTCCTAAACAGAAGATCTTTTGTTTAATTTTTAAGCTGTGGGTGAAACGTTGCCTTTTTTGCTGGGATAAAAAAACTTGGATGGTATTAGGGGATCTCACGTCCAAAAACGAAACCGGAACTGGGTTAATGTTTTAGCAGTTTACTGTGAGCCGGAAGCAGTGTGTTTTCATTTTTCCGTGGAATTTCAGGTGTTGTATCGGAGTACATCAATTGTAGACTAGTTATTAGGGGGTCTCAGACCGGTGGTTCACGTCCGGTATGCGTACTGCTGTTTTAGGAGGTTCAGTGTAGTATGGTGTGAAACCTCCCGGTACAGATTGAAGGTTTACTACTCGTTTTGCCTATTTGATGATCAAGAACTAAATCTTTACTAGCTAGCTTTGAAACAAAACTAGCATAGTAGCGCATGATAGCTCAACACACTACAGTGCAGATGTAACTATGACGCTCGTTCTCCTTCACACCACCCATCGCCAGAACACCGTTCTCCTTCAACCTGTTCTCAGCTCCTACAATTTCCATAACCTTAGGATGGCAAAAACACAACAGACAGCGAGTAGTAGTAAGGAGAAAGAGACAATTTCTAGGTATACTATTTCATTTCGTTTAAACTAATTATTATACTTAATTGAATGGCAATATTTAGTTCATCTTGGGCAGTCCCAGCCTTTCTAGCTGTCTCGTGGACCTCTTATCTCGCATGGAAAATTTTACATACGCTTGAAGAAAATCGACAAATTCGGCATGGCATATGGCCAGGCGAAAGGGAGAAATCAGTGGGAAATACGAAGATAGCCTATTATGAGAAGGTTAGAATTATATTTTATATACCCTGCTGTATTGTAACTAATATTAATACAATTCTTATGGTTTTAGTTGGCGTCTTTGGTTTTTGATGGGACTATTTATAATACTCCTATCATGGAAGAGAAAGGAGGGTTACGGTTTTATGGTAATTCCATAAAAGCAAAGTGTCGGAAGTAAGTATTATTCAAAAAAGTATATCAATAACGAATTGGGGTTGATTAGCTATTTAGATTACTTTGCCAGTATAAGGAAGTAAGAGAAGCAATAGGCGAAACGGGTGCTGGTGTCACGGAAGAGGAGGAAATTGATGATGGCTCAATTTTGGCCAATGAATGGACCGAGGTTAAGAAGCGGTGCCGTTATTTCTGTTTGCTACTAGTACGCGATTTACTCGGTGAGAGGCCGAACGTTACTGAGCCTGCCAGAGCTAACTCAAAAACACAACTCAATCTAAATTCACTCAAGCGAATCACCCCACAGCCAGCAGAAAGCCCAGTCCAGGAGCTTGAACCAGGCTTCCTTCAAGATGTTATTTCTTTGAGCGATAGTGTCAATGATGGAGAAGAAGAAGAACACCTGGATAAGTTTAAGGAGGAGCCCAAAGAAGAGGTGGAAATCATCGGGTTTAAAAGTAAGCCTGAGTCTGAGCTTGGGAAAGGAAAAGAACTTGCTTCAGAAGGCAAGGAAAAGCACAATACAGGAATCGCACATAAGTCATGTTCAAAACATGATTGTGGAAAATTACCCCTCTCAGTAAGTTAATATGTAATCTCTTACTCCAGTTTATATAATTTTACTAATAATACAAATACAGCTCACGCCCAAGCTAGACTACTGAGGTAAAGGAAATTGTAAATACCTTATTAAGTCAACCACCTTCGAGCCCAAGAGAGGATAGCCATTCCAACCGCCGTCTTCGTTCTGGTCGTTACTCAAGAAAGTATCAAAAACTTTCTGATCGGGAGGAAGAACATGATACTACCGGAAGCCACGACCACCACCAAGAAGCATGGCTACAGTTAGAGTTGGAAAAGTTGGCAGTTGAAAGGGATAGGATGAGGCATGAGCGGGATATGATGATATTGAAATTTAGGCTGGAACGTGGAGATCACTTAACAGATATTGAAAATAATATGTAACTTATTATTACCTACAGTTGCATTCACAAAGTTCTGGACTCCTTCACCATACCCTCATACCCATTCTAGACAGCCCATGAGAGTGCTGTTCGCCCAAGTGATTCTGTTTTGTCAGTATTGACAGGGCTTTGCTCAAGCAGTTTCTTCACCACGCCCCTGAGGATGTAGTTAGGCTACTGCCAGAACAGGAGGAAATTGACCCCAATCGCCCTGATGCGAATGACAAAACACCAGTTGGGTGGGCTGCTATTAAAAACCATGAAGGAGTGGTCAAGCTACTGCTAGAACAGGAAGATGTTGATCTCAATCGCCCAGATGAGAGGGCCGATCACTACTCGGATGTGCTGCTCTCAAGAGACATGTAGCCATAGTCAAGGTACTACTAAAATGGAAAGATGTCGACCTCAATTCTCCAGATACAGATATGATAACAACACTGAGTGGGGCCGCTTGGTGAGGCTATGAGGGAGTAGTCAAGCTACTGCTAGGACAGGAAAACGTCAACTTCAACTGCCCAGATGTGGATGATCGAACACCATTGAGGGATGCCACTGTCAAAGGACATGGAAGTGTGGTCAAACTACTCCTAGAATGGGAAGATGTTGACCCTAATTTCCCGAATGCGGATGCGATAATACCAGTGGGGTAGGCCGCTTGGGAAGGGCATGAAGGAGTAGCCAAACTTCTGCTAGAACAGGAAGATGTTGATCCCCATCACCAAGATGTGAATGATCAACCACTACTCGGATGTGCCACTGCCGACGGACATGAAGGACTGGTCAAACTACTGCTAGAGCGGGAAGATGTCGTCTCCAATCGCCCAGATAAGTACGATCAAATACCACTCAGGAGAGCTGCTTTCAAAGGACATAAAGGGGTGGTCAAGCTGCTGTCAGAACGGAGAGATGTTGACCTCAATTCCCCTGATGTGGATGCCATAACACCATTCTGGTGGGCCGCTGGGAAAGGGTATGAGGGAGTAACCAAACTGCTGCTCGAACGGGAAGATGTCGTCTCCAAGTTACTTGGAGCTTTCAGCTTGGTGGAATTGTAGACTACGACTATAAGACAGGTTATAATTTATTAATATACACCATAGTATGAATATAGTTTGTCCTTAAGTCTTTCACGGAAATCTTTAGCATGAGTAAGAGCAATACTACGTGACCCTTCCAAATCATCCCCAACCCCTCCCTCATCCTGAATTGCCAATTCCCCCTCTGCTGCCAGTCCTTCCCTTAAAAAGTCTCTATTATCCAAGCCATGCTCTTCCATAAAACAAAAACTGTGAAGAGTAATACATCCATGAAACCATAAATGAACAAACTGAAGATCTGATACATTATGAATTTTTGCTCTTAGTCCACGTAAAGACTGAAACCGACCTTTAAGTAATCCAATTGTATGCCCACTTGCAACCCGTATGCGTGAAAGTTGGTAGTTGAATGTTCGGTTCTCTGCCACATCTTTTTCTGGCCTCTTATAAGGTATTACTAGCCACTCCTGTATAGGATACCCAGCATCTCCCCAAGCCCAGCAGCCTTCTTCAAGCAAAGTGCTATGTTCCTTATACAGGCGGGTCTCCTTCCAACAGTAGTAGTCAGAACGGCTTCCCACAAATCCCAGTGCATCAGCAAAAATAATACCTTGCGTTCCGTGCGTTCCGTGCGTCTGACGCACCTGACGCCGGAACGCTAATCGCGAATCAGGACGCAACGTCGGATCGACGTTGCGTCCTGACTTTGCGTTACTTG
>Ga0307517_10000924_pt1 | contig 49819 bp, 41 predicted proteins | sample 23_EM_MG_FD_194515 | JGI IMG/M metagenome (GOLD analysis project Ga0307517, IMG submission 194515) | Populus trichocarpa ectomycorrhiza microbial communities from riparian zone in the Pacific Northwest, United States - 23_EM | ecosystem: Host-associated > Plants > Roots > Unclassified | place... | reverse complement strand
CAGATCTATATTTACCCCCCCCCCCCCCCCCCCCCACACTTACAGGGCTTACCCTCGGACACTATATACCTTACCATGTCTCGCCCGTTATGTCACACAGCGGGAGCAGCCGAGGCGCCCCCCCGGCACGATCGCCGCCGTGGTGGGCGTGAATATGTAATCCGGGAACTAAAAAGTTTGTCATTCCGACGTTTGCGCACTTTTTGTTAGGGTAGGGTAGGGTGTGTTTCCTGGTATGCGTGCGGGTGATGGGGGGTGATGCATGGCTTTGGTTTGGTTTGGTTGTCTGGTGGGGTATTGTAGGTGGTGTGTGCAGTGCCAGGCGCACTGCGACAGAGTAGGCCATTTGTATTTCTTTATCGTAGTAATGTAGATTAGAATGGCGTTGTCGTGGGGGAGTTCATCGAGGATTTTTCTTTCTCCTATGTGTGTGGTGAATGTTCACTAGGGTCAGTGTTAACTTAGGATATCTTAGAGCCCAATCCATCTAGTAAGGTTACCAACATAGCGAATAAAACAGCAAACAAAAGTCATAACACAGAAAAACAGCTTGAGAGTACTGTACTAACCAACGAATGGACGAATGTATGCATCCAAAAAGCTCCCTTATTGAACGTCGCGAAGCAACCACCATTCCTGACTCTCTCGCCCCAACCGCAACTACCGAGTGACACCCTATGCATGCAAGGCAATTTATTATATACTACCAATAATATTTTGTATATACAATAACCCCCCCCCCACTAAGCATAGCAGTCCCCCCCGCAATCAGTCAATCCATCAAACCATCCCTCCGTCGAACCAATCCGGGTCAAATCCATCGTAACTGCTGTAACTTCAAGCCAGGCAAACACATCCCAACCGCCTACCCACCACCAAGCAAGCAATTCTCCATCAACACGCCATAAAAGGGATCCCAATAAACCTCAATCTTGTACTCGCCCCCTCCCGCTTCCCAGGCAGTTAGACTCGGCATATCACCACCCATCCATCCAGAACAGGAGGAAAAGTGAAGAAACCAATCACCAAATCAAAGACCCAAGTAATTTTTTATTTCCTCTCCATTTCCAAAAGGAAAAGAAAACAAAGCAAGATCCGGTAAAAAAAGAGGTATATGCATATGAATTTCTCACCACCATCCCAATCTTTCGCAAATGATTCCATGAAACTAAAGAGTATGAAAAAGAAGGGGGGAAAATTAAGACCCCGGAAATTGAAAGAAAGGGAGAAAAGAGATGAAATGGAAGCACAAGGAAGAAAACACCCAGACAATTATGGAAGAAAAAAAGATAGAAAAAACAGCAACAAGGATCAGGAATAATAGAACAGACCCCACAATGAGAATAATGCTCGGGAATCAAATACAGAATCAAATAGAAAAAAGAAAAACTGCACAAAAGCAACAAGGTATCCCCAACTTTATTTTCAAAGATTCTCCCGCGCGCTGAATGAGAAAAAGTGGTAAAGAAAGGAAGGAAAGAAAGGACCACAGGCTTCGTAGAAGAGAGAATGCCACACGCGCTGCACACACATGAAAGTAAAGAAAGAATTGCAACCACTAATAAAACAGAAAAGCTAAGATTAAAAGGGGGGGGAACGCGCTTCGAAATAGAAGATTCTCTCTTGGACTACCACCGATCACCGCTGAAGAGAGGAAAACTTTAAAAGAAACGAAACATGGAACTGCCCTGTATTATGGGGGGAGAGAATGGAGCAGATACCACCTTTCCGGTCACCCGTCCTCCCTCTTACCCTCAACGCTTCCCGCTTTTATGCCACGCAAACGAAGATGTCCATTTCATGGGTTTTTTGTAAACAAAAGAAGAAAAAAAACCAAAGCCTCCCCCTCCCAACTATCTCGAGGAAATCGCGTGCCGTCGGGCAAGTAGGAGCTTCTTTAACCACATTCGCCAACGCGTGTAAGCAAACGCTTAAAACCCACCGCATATCACCTCTTAGGCATCCCCCTTACTGCTCCTTGCAACACCCCTTCGCCTGAAGAAATCCATGACCCTCCTTGCCGGGCCGCTACTGCCACCGGTTCCACCCGCATCACCTTCGGTGAACTTCCTATTCTTCTGAAGCACGGCAGGTCGTCGGGCACTATTGGCGTTTCCAGCTCCGAGGTCAATACTTTCTCGACCATAGTTGCCGCCAGCTGCCGAAGCAGGAGCAGAGCCCCCTACTGCCAGTGATGTATCTGAACCTGTACGGACTGATCCACCCCCACCAGTATTCGGTACAATGAGCTGAGAATGTGACGCGGTCTGCGGCTGAGATTTCGAGCTGACTAAGTGACCAATCCGGAGCCCGGAAGCGCTTCTAGAAGGCCGACGTTCATGCTTGCCTTCGGATCCACTGCCAGAAATACTTCTGAGGGAAAAGCTTGTAGGCAGAAGACTAAACCTCCTTCCCTTGCCTTCTTTCGTTTTCTCGTATTTCGAGCGCCCACTCTGATCCAGCGACGGTCTTGGCTCACCTGCACCAGTCATTGTAGGCCGAGGAGCATTATCCTGGGGACTAGAACTGCCCATAAGCCCACCTAAAAACCTGCTCGCTCCACCGGAGCCTATAGTGTTCGCACGCTTGTGTCCTTTTGCCGGCTGTTCGGCGGGTGGAGATGGCCTGCCAGGGTACTTCCCAGGCAATGCTGCCGTACTTGGCTTTCCCATCTCGCCTGCACCTGCTGGTGTTCCGATCGCATCGCTGTTGTCAGGTTGTGGAATCGGGTTGCTAATGGTATAAGGTTTAGGGCCCTTGGGCACTGCTATCCTCCCTTGAGCATTATTAGCAGCCAAACTGGGCGCAACAGGCCTGGAATAACTACCCCGTGAAGGTAACCGATTAGAACTAATCGAATTCGCTGTACTTGGCCTGGCCGAATTGGAACTGGCCTGTTCGGGAGGAGTGAAGCCTTTCCCAGCGAATGATGGCCCATGTCTATCCCTACTCGGCCTCCTCGATGGGAGTCCCGAGCCCGCACCATCTCCGGCAGTAGTTGCGGCCCTGGTCGGGGCCTGTGGGTGCGAACTCGAAGGCCTTGTTCGCGGCGGCTGAGCACCGCTCCCCGACGGTTGCGCGGGCCGATCTCGCGGCTCTTGCTGTTGGTCGGAGGACATAGTGCGCTGGTGTCTGGATGGTACACTGGCAGTTGTAGCGGCCCTCATGACTCCATCGTTGTGTTTGTTGGTGGGGACGAAAGGTGCTGGTGCAACGTCCTCGGAATCGACCCCCTGATCGGGATCGGCGGCAGATCCTCTCTTAGTCTGTGATTTTGGCTCAACATACTCAACCTGCACTGTACGTCTCTTCGCATCCGATACCGGTTTAGATTGGGTGGCTTGAGGCGCATGTTCATGAGCATGGTGCCTTGGGCCAAGCCCACCGAGAGATGTTGGGTGTGGGTGGGTGTTTGTGGACGAAGGTTCGCGGACAGAGGCAGAGCGCACGAGAGACGGCCCGTCTAAAGTAGGTTCTATGAATGAGATTTCATATCAGTATTTATTGAACTCAGGGGCCCAAAGGGTAAAAACACACCGTTAATTGTCACATGCTCGACCTCCTTGACCCCTGTAGTAGAGCTAGTTATTAGGCTCACGACATTAGCAAATGGGCTAAGCCAGCTATGACGAGCGACCTCGAAAAGGTCAGCCCTCTTCCTCGGCTCCGGTACGAGCATTCGCCTTAGCAGATCTCTGGCATGAGGGCTAACATATTCCGGGAAGGTCAATGGTGTTGATACGATGTACTTGTAAAGCAGGTTGATGTTATCACCCTCGGGATTGGCCGGGTCGTCATCGAAAGGGAGATATCCCGCGAGCATTGCATACTTCAATTCCCAAAGTCAGCAACCAACCCCCCAAGGCGAAATGATAAAAGCCTACCAAAATGACACCGCACGACCACACGTCAACCTTTTTGCCCGTATACAGACCGTCACTAACGACCAGTTCAGGGGCAGCGTAGCAAGGGCTTCCACAACTTGTTGCCATCAAATCGGCTCTTCTCCTAACTTGACCAGGCCCCAGAATACTTAATAGACTACCCTCCTCACTAGCACTATGAGGTACACCTTTCTCAAGCTCTTTCAGTATCTCAGGATCCTCCAACTTGTCCTCCAGATCTCCAAGTTCATCCCTAGGATCAAAAACATTCGCAAAGCCGAAATCAGTAATGATGATGTTCCGATTCCTATCTAAAAGCAGATTTTCCAATTTCAAATCGCGATGGACAATCCCTTTTTTATGCAAGTACCCAACACCGGAGACAAGCTGCGCAAACAAACGACAAGCAGGGGGGTCTTTAAGGAAACGGTGATGGAGGATGTAATCGAATAGTTCACCACCGGAGGCATACTCAAGGATAATACCAATATGGCGATCCGTCTCGACCATTTCGTGAAGTCGGACAATATTAGGGTGAGATAAGGTCCGCAGAATGGAAATTTCGCGGTAGATTTTAGACAACCTATTGGGGTGCGGCGAAAGAGAATCACGACGGATGAGTTTGATAGCAACCTTGATGTGCACAAGTCAGTATTAAAATTGTGCTGGCCAATGCGTGCCCAGATACACGCATGGCATTACGGAAATGAGTCGTAACCAGGCATCCAAAAAATGAAAAACTTACCTGTACACCCCCATCTCTCCTCCATCCAAGTTTGACTTTGCCAAACTCTCCTTCACCAAGTGTCTGGCCCAATATATATTCACCAAATCTAGTTTCCTTCCTAGTGCCCGCAGGACGTGTCCCATTGCCATCCGGATTATTAACAACTGCTAAACCACCATTACCACTCTGCTCCCTTCTACTCCTGCTCTGACTGCTAGTGCTGGCACCAGCCCCATCAACCGCCTCTTGGCGTCTCCTTGTGCTAGGAGATCTATCCACAGATTGCTGGTTGCTGCTGCTGCTGCTACCGGTTGCATTCCGCGAAGAATCACGAGTGGAATTGGACCTGCCGACCGTGGCGGAAGGGGGGGGTTGGTCACGTCGCGGTTTGCTCTCCTCGGCACGTCGACGATCTCTCTCCCTATCTCTATCGGTTTTCTCCCGTTCCCGGCCATCGGTGCTTTGACCCCGAGTACGACCACTAGAAGCCCTACTCCTCTCGGCTGATGTGGGGGCCTGAGAAGCAGCTGGAGGTGAAGTCACGGCTGGCCCCTGACGCTGACTGCTGGTTCTCGGTGGTGGTGGGATTGGTGGGCCTCCTTGACTTGCAGAATTCGAATGGCCATGTGATGGTTGTGAAGGGTTAGCAGGTGACGACTCTACCGTGGTATGGACAGTAGGGGATAATCCAGTATACGTAGTGGGTCGAGGGTGGGATGGTCTACCAGCCCTGGGTGGTGATGGGTTCGAAGGAGTCGGAACGGACTGGGAAGCAACAGCTGAAGACATTTTTGGCTGTGGTGTAAAATTATCGTCGGTGAAAACAGTCTGTTGAGGGGGTTCTACGGAAGGCTGAGAACCGTAATGCGAGGTAACGAGAATTGTCGATTCAACCTTCGTCTTCGACCGGGGTGATTGCGAGCCGGTCGAAGAGGAGGCGTGCGTAGAGGGGGGGAGGGGGGAGGAGGGTGGAAGGCGGAAAGCAACGTTGGCAGACAGTTTGACGGATTTTTCGAGTTGATCGTGAGGAGTATTGATGGATTTGTTTACCCGCAGAACAACGCCAACGGAAGAGACACAACAACGACAACAACGACGACGACGACGACGATGCGTGACAATAGTAATTTTCCCAGGGTATACGACGCACCAACTGCAACCACTCGGACAATAGAATTAACCGGATCCCGTAATAGAAGGGGGAGAGAAAAAAAAGAGTGAGAGATTGAAATGACCCTTTTTTCTTCGCTGGCTCTGGATCCTCGGTTCGTTCAGTCTTTCTCTCTCCCTTTGAGGACAAGACCAGCGTGTGGTTGCGTGGACGTGGGTGGGAGTGAGTATGTATTTTCAGAGGAGAGAGCCCGCGCACAGGGACAGCAGCAGGTTGTTCGACAATGGGTGACGGACGACTGCTGTGGGGTCAGGGGTGGGCTGGTTTGGAGGAGGTCGCTGGCTAGAGGGAAGGGAATGAAATGGGTGTCGGTATTGCTCGGAGAGAGGAAAAGGGGGCCTCTCCGCCCGGAGCGGCGAGTTCGGTGGAGGTGTGGTGTGGCTTGCCTGCGAATAACGCGACCTCCCGTCCCCGGCCAGGGATGTTTGGTTGCTTGTTGAAGGAAGGGATACGGTAACTTGATGGGTGATTGATGGCACAGTCCAGTAAATAATAAATTCAGCTCAAGGACCCCTACGGCACTGAAGCCCTTTCTTTTCCTTGGGTGGGCAGAAAAAAGAGGGCAGAAGGGTACCAGTGGAGCGACAGTCAGCAACCAGCCAGTATGATGCCTCTCTCTCATGTGCAGTGATACTTCTTCCTTTGCTCCCTTCTCCTCATCACTTTTCGTCAGTACCAAGTGTCTGGTAGGTATGATAGTTGGAACACGCACGTATGATATCTCACCCCTTATGACATCCTTCGTCGATGAAAGAATAAATAAAAATGAAAAAACAAAAACAATAAAATAATAAAACAATAAAATAATAAAACAATAAAATAAGAGTTTGTTGACGAAGAGGAAGCGAATCACACCGACTGGCCTAGTTCATGATAAAACTTACACGCACGCACGTACCGTATGATACTGGTCCAGGATGTCTTGTTCTTGCCTGGATCGATCCTCCTGGAGCAGGCGGGGAAAGGAAGGAATAGCCAGCACCACTTCTTTTTTTCCCCTCCGCTTGATAGTTTTCTGAGTATGGATTGCTGCTTTAACCCTTCCGCCCTCTATATTTCTCCCCGATCCCTCCCATTCACACAGCACCCGGTGAGAGAAAATGCTTTCTATTTTGCCTCCTGCTTGAGGCGGCTTAAAGATTCGGGGTCGCTTGACAGCAGACTGGGATTGGTGCTGCAGCAGCGTTCGCGTTTCGGATCTGCCCCAATCGCCAACAAACAACTTTTTTTCCTCGTCGTACAAGGGAGGGGGGATGGGAAGTTCTGACCATCATTAGTCTGTGTCTCTCTGGTTGATCAACACTCTCTTCCCCACGCTTCCTCCAGAGTTGAGAAAGAGCTACCGCTATTATTATCAACCCCCTTCTCCTATTGGCTCTCACTTACCGCTCTTCTCTCTCTCCTCGAGTATCTCGTTTGTCCATCGCATTGTTTGTTTGTTGCCCTAACCACGCAGCTCTTCTCCTGTTCATTTGACACGTACCTCCTCGCTTTCTCACTCTCTCACTCGCCCAGCTCAATCCACGACAGACACCTTTGAAAGGGAAGAAGAAAGAAAAAACAAATCGGTGGGAGAAAATTCCAAAATAGGAATCTATGTACACAAAATTAAAGGGCCATCCCTAGCGCGTCCTATCCCAGCTAGTGCATGCGGAACGGTGAGACAGACCAGCAGCCCCCCTTTGGCCTAGTGAGACAAGATTTCTTGTTCCCGCCTATGACGCCCACAGATTTACACTACGAGTAGAGAACACTTTTCGATCAGGTACCCTTTTGCTACCTCTCCCACCTCGTACCACTGCATATCTCAAGCAAGAAGGCAGGGTGTAAGGAACACAAGAAGAAGTAAAAACGGGATCCCCATAATTGCCCCTGTTGCCCAGTGGTAAAGAAAGAGAGGGGAGGCGGCTTGCAAGATTTCCGGCAATAGTCTATCGTACATGTGAACTTTGTGTCCACGATATATGAATACAGATCTAACTTAGACTCCTGGGCGTACGGCACAGCTCTGTGCGAGGACTCCCGGTAAGCTATCGTGCTGTGCTCCATTCAATACAAAAAAGAAACCAGGCCTGCCCAGGTTCTCGCGGTCTCCAGCGCCGGCGGTACGCTGCACTACCGATTCCTACCCGGCAACAAACAGCCAAACGCCACAGCAGACCTGCCTCCACAGGTACGGTATGGAATGGGGGGGAACGTAATCCCTTCTATGACACAGTACTAACTTAGTACATAAGTAGTGTGAGAAAAGAAAAGAAAACAAGCTCAATTGATACACTTCCTATACAGTAGTTAGCCAGCAAGCACTTTGCAGTCGAGTCTTGACACAGTGCCGCACGATACCGGCACCCCCTGTTCTACTTCTTGCTAAACAGATGACAGTGTCAAAGCTGTCTTGGAGGATAAGTTACTCGTCTTAGGCGACGCCGGTAGGTGCCCAAAAACAGAGACCAGGCGAGCATGTAGTAAAAACCCTCTGCCTATTTGGGCGCCAATGCAAAATATACTCCTCCCTATTTTCGGGCACCTTTCTTCCATTTCGGGTCTCGATGCTGCTGCAGCGTCTGACCTAACCACAGGTCTAATACAAAACTCTCACATGTATCTACCCTAAACCCTCTTCCCCTTTTCCCTTCCCTTCCTCCACTCTCTGCCACTGGCCAGCCACCCTCTCTCCGCCTAAGGTCTCAATTTCACACTTCCCTCCAACCCTTCTTTCCTCCCTCTGCCGATACCGGTAATCCGATTTCTTTTCATCCATCCCGTCTCCCCCGCAAACTCCAAAACCCTCTTAACCCCCTTCCTCCTCAAACATGCCACCCATCCCCGCCCAACCCTCCTTATACAAATTCTCACTTTCGGTACTTATGACCTGGGACAAGCAGCGTAGCACTCACTGGTAACTTGAGATACTCAAAGCAGCCCCTCCAGTTACCCTGTTCCTGCCAAAAAGGAAGAGTTGAGATTTCCCTTATGTGCTCGTAAATAGGGTACTTGTACTAGCACAAGCTAAGCCCAAGCGCAGCAATGTGCAAGTACGGGCGTGCCCAACGGGCCAACAAGACCTGCAAGTGCAGCAGGGCGGGAGGGTGGGGCTAGTGTCGGGGCGCACCAACCCTAAAGCAGGATCATCAACATGCGAACCCATCTCACTCGGGATCTATAATCCCCTATCCTATCATATTCGAGTTAAGTAATCCCGTGCAGATGTGACTTAGACTAAGGCACTTACCAGCATTATGAAGTGCTCAGAGTTTGGTTTTTGCATTCCCAAACAGACTCATTACCCAACCCGTGCGAAAACCTCAAGTCAGGGTGACTAAGGGGTTATCGAGCCGCCTTCCCTTGCAAAATCACGATGCATTCTTTGCACTGAATGCTTTTAACATCGATTATCCGGGGGGTTGCTCCTACGTTGGTAAGTTTGGATTGAGCCATTTCCTGAGGTGCAGTATGCGGAACCCGACGTGGTGGTACTGCACTGTACATATATAAGCATGTTCCTTCGGCCTTAGGTCCGCCGGTTGATAGAGGTTAAGCAAACCCCATCAGCAGTCTCTACTCTAGGCGTTAATTTTTGCAGGAATCTCAAATTAATGCTCCTTGAAAAGTAGGACTGGCGGACGGCCTCATCCTGTTTGCTTGCCCCGCATCTGTATTGCATAGAGTAACGAGTCGTGAGGTGGGGCTCGGGACCCATAGGGTTGACGTGAAATCGTGACAACAGGCTCCTCCCAAACAAAAATTTACCATGGCCCTGCGCCACACCTCTAACTTCCTTCTCTCCACGCCCCTTTCTGCCAAGATAATTTATTGATCAGACTTGCCTACGGCGTGCGGGATCCTTACACTTGGGGCGTTCTGAATTCTACAGCCGGCGCCATTCTAAGGTGTGATACGTTATCCCAATGATAGAGTAAGTCATAAACCTCACATCTCGTATTTATACCCCATCCAACGATCAAACCCCTCTCCTCCGCCAGAAGTCGGGCGCAGTGACCCTAACACCGTAGCTACCGTGTAGTTAGCTACCTATGATACCTGGTGATCCGGTCCAGTATTGTACTAGTACTGCGCAGCGCTCCTCCTTCTAATGCGCACCGTGGCGTACGTCCTTGGTCGTCCCAACTAAACTCCACCTAATCTCTCGATCCGGGGGGATGCAATGCGATGCAAGGTCCACGTCTCGCTAAATTTACATATTCCCCTCAGACTCGGCACGGCAAGCATACTCTCAAAGCGGGCGAGCCGGGGGAAAAAAACGGGGGGAAAGCTCTCAGAATGCCCCCACGGATAGTGACGGGTCCAACATGCCCCACGCAACTTCGGGCGTGTCCGTATAGGTATAATATGGGACTTTTGCATATGATACTGTAGCAACCATCCCATCACTCACTCTGCTTGGCCAGATCCGATACTGCTGGTCTGTCCTGGCCGACCCCCAACCCGCAGCTGCATCACGTCCCGCTGGGAGGTGTTGGGTTTGATTTTCATTGTCTCCCGATACTGCCTAAAATACTGGTTTCTTAAGGATATTTGATTACTCGAGTATGGGTTATAACTACCATGGGGGCTTCCTATGCCTTTCTTGAAAGAATCAGAGTTCTCAATATCCACCCTGCAAGAACTCTTAGACACAGTGGTTTCAGGAGTTATTTGATGCACGAGAGGCAACATGAAAGAGAAAAAATCTTCCTTCCTTGGCGTTAGGGGGCGTCCAGCGGTGTGGAGCATAGTCTATTAGGTTCCTGGCCCCTACCGTGCCCTATCCGAGGGGATATTTTTGGGAGTTTTCCCGGAGGAGAAATCTATGATGCACTCACTCACTCACCCACCCCAGGAACACGGGCAAAACGTCCATATCAACCCGAGAGCTGACGTAATCATCATCAATTTTGGCACACCGGGCGAGCCACTTGTACCACAATCAACAAATGCTCCGCTCCAACTCCACTCCGCAGAAAACACCGCCCGGAATGAACAATTTATCGCGCCACCGCTTGTCCGTTTGTTTGTTGTGATGCCGGTGTTCCATACCAAACAAAAATAATTAAAAATATATCCTCCAAATCAATTCGAAACAAGACGTGTGGCGAAAACTGGGATGTTGCTGGGAGGCCAGCCCTGTTCCATGGATGCTTGCTATATCTTTCAATTTCGGAAATGTTCTGGAATGGTTCTTTGGTTCCGGCTTGATTTCTTTTCTTTTGTTTCCTTCTTTATTCCTTGCATACTGGTATGCTGATAGTGGATGGGTAGATGATAGTTAGTTGGTGGTGGTGGTGGTGGTGGATAACAGAGGGAGGGCTTTTTTTCTTTTCTTTTCTTTTTTTCTGATTCGCTTGTTGCACGCAATGTGAGGAGGTGGGCTGGTATGGAAGGGTTTTTTCTTTTCTTTCTTTTCTTTGTGCATTCCTGGGATTTTCTCTGAGTGTGTTACCGTAAGCTGCTGTGTTCTGTTACCGTAAAAGGAGCTTTGTGCTTTTACGAGAACAGCGGATGAAGTAAGCAGGGTATTTCCTCGCGGTACGATAGCCAACTCAGTGCAATACCGTAACCTAGAGGGTAGAGGGGATTCAGCCCCGGGGTCGAAAAAGCATTTTTCGAGCGCCAAGTTTGTCAGATTTGCGTGCAAAAAAAGGCATTAAACACATCAGAGTCTTCGACTCGAAAAGCTCGCATGAACGTTCTCCAGCCCCGGGGCTGAATGCCTCTAATGATTCTTTAGTCCAGGAGGAAGGGTGGATACAAGTGCCGTGCAAGTATCGCACAGCAACCCCTTGATAATCCATTTTCGTCCAGCTTTCTCTAAACTCCTGCTTCTGGAGGTCAACTGCCTGCCTGAAACGTGCAGTAAGCACGATGTCATTATCGCAGTAATTAGCCGTATCGATAGATATCATAAATAAATAAATAAATAAACATCCCCCGAGAGGAACCCGCTCGGTGAAGGCATTTACTGGTACACAAGCAGGCACCAGGGATCTCTCAAGCGGTCACAAATCATTCACTTTCCACGAGCCATTATGATGGCGACGAAATCTTGGAGTTCGCAATACTGTACACCTCGGCAAACCCAAGGGGAGGGGAGGGAAAGGGGAAAGAAAAATAATAATAATAATGAACGAACCAACAGGCTACAGAATGGCCTACTTTCCCCCCCTTCCCCTTCCTCACATAACATACTGACGCCCCCTCCCCTTCAAAGTCCTGCATTCTCCCGTTCCGTCGCGCGCATCAGACAGCAGTAGCCAGCGGGCGGTAGTCTATTCAGATTCAGCCCGGCGGTCATCAACATGAGTTTCAACTGTAATAGTACGGCACATATACCCTTCTTCGTTCCATGCTTAAAACATGCGGATAAAGTTAACTTTCACCCCCAACCCAATCAATCTCTACCATCCGATGCATCAGCATTTGAGCCCCTGGTCTAGTGAAGCCAAGACTCCAGGACTAGGCCTGTAGACCAACCCCAGCCCCCCTCCCCCTTCCCCCCCTTCCCCCCCCTTCCCCACATTAAGCCACGCTCCGCTCCACAACCGCAAGGAGTAATTCCTAACCTCACCGCGTAAATCCTGGTATCAGATTTTGATATTATCGTGAGCGGAAGGACGGTAGGAAAAAAATATACTGTATTCGTAGCGCGGCTTCCTAACCCCTCCGAGATAGCTATAGCGTGCTCACCCAGGCCGGGCCATTCTAACCCTCTCCGTCGCCAGGTAGCCAAGTTAGATGCATAGCAGGGGATCGGTGGCTAGGCGCCCATGGTAAGCCACCCCTAGCGCCAGTGAACCTTAAAACTGGATAATAATAAATATTCAAAGTGTATTTATTTGTTTGTTTATTTATTTATTTAGGGTTTCGGCTCCCCTGTCAACGGTGGCTAGTCCGGCGAGTTGGAACAAGATGAGGTTAAGTCAGCGCGTGACAGCGGCATCGGGGGCCCCCGGGATGTTTCGTTTCGTTTCGTTTCGTTTACAGCACTGAGTAGGTATGACACTGCTGGACTACATACACATACAGTATGATACGCATATTCGGTCCAAGTCCAAAAGAACCCGTCCTACACACAACGTGTGGTGGTGATCCGGGGCAACAGGCCAGGTCAAGTTTCGGCGCAAAAAGAAATTTCGAAACTCACGGAGATTCATTTATGGGGCAACTAGTCTAGGTACAGTATCCCGACTCTCGAGATCCGGGATGAGTTAGCGGGGTGTGTGAGTGCACATACAGTACGGTACTGGTACAACTCCACGATCAAACTGCTCGAGTCTGTTTCTGAACAATGGACTACCATATCATACGGTATGTGCTCCATACGTTAAACGCCCCGAGCGTGGGGCTATTCCATACGGTAATACCCCGCCGTAAATATTGTCAGTGGGGGGCCGGCTCAGGAGGGGTGTGTGTGTGGGTGTGATGCTATATTGCGGGTATTAATGTTTCGAAACATCACAATCTGTGGCCCCGGACCCATTCATTGATCACGGGTTTTCCGGCAAGAGCGGAATCTTCCTATTTTTTTTCTTCTTTCCCTCTCCTTTTCTTTTCTCCTCCAGATGTTTGGCGATAGTGGGCCCCTCGCGCTACTTATCTGTTGATGCTGATGACTAGTGCGAGGAGGGGGGGAGAGGGGAGGGGTTGCTCTACGTTACATTTCGTGACATTTGTCAGCGATATCCTCGGTAGGAGGATGGGAAAAAGTACTTCATAATGGGTCACTCGGATTGGTGGTAAATTCGGGGCATTGAGGAAAAACATAGGATGGGTAAAAATGAGATCCTTTCTCCCGGAAACATTTCCCTGGCGGGTGGGTGCCCCCCGCTCCTCGGTAGGGTATAAAACCTCCTTGCATACTGTGCCTGGCCTAGGCGTGTTAGCCGTTACTAGTGCAGGGCCCAAGAACCTGCCCTCACTACTCGTAAAGCCCGTTCGTCCTTCCGAAATCTCTCCCTCATAAGCGAACAAATCACGGCCCCCTCACTTGTAAAACTGAAAACTGCACTTTACGAGTGACGTCGCATGACGCCCGCTGGTTGGTTGGAACGGCGGCAATGGGTGCGTTAGCGTTTTCAAAACGGTTTTCAGAGCGCTCGCTGTTACCAGCCGCTGCGGTGGCGTGTTCTTCCGAGTCTCGCGGATTGGGATAACAGTAGTGTCATCAAACGGTGCGGAAATTATGACAGGAAGCAATTGTTTGTCAACCGGAGGAGTGGTTGGTATTATAGATTCAACGTCGCGGCGGCAGCTGAATGGCTGGGCGGAAACAAAATTTATCGGTAATGAAGGAGGGTGGGTGGGGGTAATGTAACGGATTTTGCGGTGTTAGTTTACGAGCATTGGTTGATGAACTGACACACAGGGGAGGAGCTCGGACGTTTTCAACAGGTGGAGAGACCATGGTAGAGGTTAAAAAGTTAAATTGGTGATTCAGCCGGGAATCGAACCCGGGTCGGGCGCACACAGATTGGCAAGCGCCCATGATACCTCTACACCACTAAATCCCTGTTGATCTGTTTAAGCTCAAATAAACAATATAATTTTTGATTGAGCAATATTACAGAGATCCCTGGTACTGGTGCGTGGTGACGCCCTATGTTACCGTAGAAGCTCGAATAATTGAATCGTGTACTACGTAGTGGAGAACTCCCTGCTTTGGCACAAGGAGCGAAGGACACCGTAGGGGAGGAGCTGCTTAGTTCCTCTGAGAAACAAAAAGACAAAGAACACCATACCTAACTCGGGAGCATATCTAATGACATAGTAATGGCTCGTGTATTCGAGATTTCGCTGTGTAGACAATAAAATAGCCGCCCTATCATAGCGCACTTGTGGAGATTGCGCGCTGTCACCCGGACAAGCGAATAAAAAACATCTACCTCTCACCCGCTGCTATGCACTTCACTTCCCTCTCAATGCCCACATCCGCAACCTTCTCCCAGTTCGCGGATTCACCCCACCACCGGCTATGAGGTACTTCGTCACCCTCCCCGATAGGCTTTACATCCCACGGCTTTTCCACCATATAACGAATATTCTTTACTTCTGGGTATCTCCACATCTCTGGATGCTCATACACTACCGTTTGAATCGCATTGTATTGATAGCCGATCAGTAGCCGGCGGTTGCAAAAGGGGGCCGTGGCGGGGGGGTCCCGGTAAGATAGTTTGGGTGTGGAGAGGAGCGGTGAGGGATTCAGCGGGTGGGCCATGTTTTGGAAGAGTTCCTTGGAAGGTGGCAATACAACCGAACCCGAGTTTAGAAGCGAGTGGGATCTGGGAAACGTAGCCAGGATTGGATGAGCAAGCCCCTCCGGATGTTTTAGAGGTGTATATGCACAACTATCCTGAACCTTGTAGGATTCTAATGCCTACATGTCTTATAAAAAAAATGAGAGGAAATGGTGGAGGTAACCTGGGTGGAGGGGGAGCAGCCAATCAGGATCTGCCCAGTCCGCTTTGTCGATATTGCAAACGCAAGCATGATTTGCAGCAATCTAGTCTTCAAGAATATCCATCTCGAATATCTCATTCATGTTCTGTACACCCCTCATATCCCCATCTATCGGGACTATCCTTTCCATCCTTTCACCCATCCAGTACCTAACGCTATCCTTAAACTAAGCCTCAAACACATGGGATGTGAACACTCACTTCATCTTCACAAGAACTAAATATAACCAATTTTGTATATGTATCTCCGGACCGCTGCACGGCGAGGCTGAAGTTCATGTGTGGTCTTTGGGACTTAGTTTTCCTGCCTCATGGGTTCTCCAAAGGCATTGGTAGAGCTATCCCATAGCGATTGAGTAACAGCAACAATTAACGGATACTGAGAGTAGACTTTGCCAGGTGAGTGGCCCAGCGTAGCCGCTCCAGAGAGGTAGGAGAGAGAGTTCCTGAGAAGGGCCACCCATGCCACCCCTGGATTCTGGCCATCGGGGCGGGATTGGTGGAATTCTATTTCCTACCTGAGATGGGATCCCGGAGGAGGAGAGAGGGGGGATATGGGAATGCCTGCTATATGGAGTGGGGACCGCTATCTTTAAAACGTTTCCTTGGGCTCTACGCTTCGCCGCTGTCACAATGGTTATGTTGAGAATCTCCATTTCTAGTGACTGTTGGCGATCACAGACAAACCCGGTGACCCTTATAGGAAGTTTTATGAGTTCGCGTGGTATAAAAAGGGCTAAAAATGCTCTCGTGGATCATATTAGGAATTGCCTCCATCCACTTTTGGGGGTAGTGATTGAATAGTACCATACGTTACCGTGCTGTCAACAGCTAATACTGTACTGAAAATTACAGCTCCAAGGGACGATACCGGAAAACGGTGTCTCGCACTGTAGGGTTTGGTGTTGGGTAATACTTGACTTTTGCCATAGGGGCTCATGTTACAGATGGGGCTGATAGATCGAGTTTCTCCTAAACAAGCGGATTTTAAGAGCGCCAACCAGCAGCGATTAGAGAATAGTTAGACGAAGGGGTCAAAAGCCGGGCTTTGGTAATATGGAAAATGTGTGCAGGAGGGTGTTACTTAGAAGGAGCCAAGTTGGATTCGCAATGCCAGGGGCTGTGGATTTAAAAACGTAGGTTGGGTTTTCCTTTCCTTTGTACGTATACAAGGCAATAAATAGGGAGAGAGGGGTAACATCCGCCTTCCCAAGGAAACAGAGGTAAATAAAAAACTTTTTTTTCTTCCTATTACTTTTTTTTATTTTTATTTTTATTTTTATTTTATATTTTATTTCTTTGTTTCTTTGCCAACCCCCGTCCCATTTGCTTCTGCTACCCGCCGATCGCCAACCTTTAAGGTCTAGAGTCGGATTCTACCACCTCGTAGCAGGATCGTTAAACCCCACAGCCCTATTGATGAGGGCTAAGTTCTACAATCTCCCAGTTCCCATAGGGCAGGATTTCTTTAATTCTCCTGCCCTACATGACGGATTATTCAATAATAACTGATTGTCAGCATGGATTGAACTCCTGGGCTCCCGCTATTGCGACAGGAGTGTTAACCACTGCGCCAGCTAGGTATTTCATGAAAGTCAACCTGGGAACTAATACTTATCCTACTGGAAGCCCGACTTTAGGATTTTAATAGGTAGGTAGTGTGTCTCTTCTCAAGTTGCAGGTAGATTTCAACAGAGGTGTTTCTTACTCCTTAGGCGTTTAATGAGAGATTCTCGGTGGCTTAAAAGAGAATCAGTGGTTTGTGCGCTTGTTACTCTGGAAAGATACGGCTAGCAAAGTCCCACTCGAGACCTGGAGCCTCCCTACTTGCTCCCATGTGTGTTATCTCACTGGCCCCTGTTTCAAATTAGCCGGCTAGTCTCCTAAGCCATTAGACTATAGGAACTGGCCGATAGTACTTTTCTTCTTGATCTTTTAACTGCTTCTTCAGAAAATAGACAGTTCAGGCGCCTAATACTTTATCTTTGGTAAAAAAGGACATCGGTATCCAATCATAGTACTCTCCCAGGATATCGATAGAAGGAGGAACGGGGGTGTTCCGGTGTATACCTGCGATCTGCCTCCGAAACACTCGCATTCTTTGTCAGAGGACAAATGTTCCCCGAATTCCGTTGCTAGTATCCCAGATGTAGCTGCTCTTTGGTATAGGAAAGGACAGGGATAGAACTTTTGTATGGTAGGTTATCTGTACGTATCTGACCGCCCATACAAAATTCGGACTCAAGTGTTCCGGTTCTATATGCCTGTAACTTGTAGTAAGTATACAGAGTCCGAAACACACCAAAATTGCAGGTTTTTGAACCATTATATTGCCACAGGTATCTTAAAACTTAGCTTCGGAATTTTTCTCCAAAAATATAGCATATCTGAAGTATATTATATATTTATTTCAGGGTTTGTCTGTGGCTTGTACAGAGCAGTGGGCACATGAGCTGTGTAAGGTGTGCTGCAATGCATCTTTTCCATACAAAAACCCTGGTCTTGGCAGGTACCTTGTGGGAAAGGGCATTCCACTCCTTACTACTCTACAAAAATTGAAGGAAAAATTCCTACACTTTTTTTTGTGGGTGCCATTATAGCAAATTGCTTTTGTATTTTTCATGCTATCATATTTCCACCTATGGTGGTTGGGTAATGATAGCCCGAAAACCTGCAATGTTGGTGTGTTTTGGCCTCTGTATATGATACTTAGCAAACGACCTCGATTGATACTAGGTGCCGAGTGAGATTTAGTGACTCACAAGAAACCACAAGTTCTTGGCATTTTCACCTAGTCGATCAAGAACCCGGGCTGGGCTAGTAAGGCCTAAGGTGGCCCGAGGAAGAGCTGAAATTGCGGGGAGCTTTTCTGGCACTCAACCCAGAAACATAATTGTTTAAAAGACTTAGGTTACGGACTGCTGGTGTCTAGCTTATCTCATCATACCCGCCCCACATCTCGGCACAATTCTGCGGCCCAAGCTAGCACTTGCAAGGACAGGAAACCATTAGCCGGAACTGGCGAGGATATGCTTGACTGGTTGACCTCAAATAAACGCTCCATAACTTCTTGCTGCACCTTTGAACATACACAGTCTCGGCGGGGGGTTGATGTTCAATGAATGATGCTTCAAAGGGCTCTCTTTCCGTTCTTTTGAGGATTCCCTAACGTTAAGGACTGTGTTTGGGTGGGGAAAACAAGTCTACCAGAACGTCTTCGTTGCTATGCCGGTATCAAATTACCCGGCCAATATTGAGTTAAACCATATCTAGCAATGGACTGCGAGTAATTTGAATATTAGAGCTAGAGTTTCTAGCGTACATTTTATAGCAACCATCCATGGGTATCTGGATAGGGGGTACCCTAGCAGTGCTATGAGAGGAATTTCCCCGACTGGAGAGCTTGCGCGCTAAGCGCTAAAAGTGATTTTGCCAGCTCTCCCCAGATTCGGATGGATAGACTATTCCAACCTCAGGATAGTCTCAAGAATTAGTCTTGGTGTGTAAGCTCTCTGTCAGGAAATTATTAAAAGGTATAGGATGCGATATTTTGGTAATATTATGCTATTAAATACAAGACTCCGTTTTTTTATACCCTGCTAGTGCCCAATTGAATAAACAAGAAAGAAAAAAGAGAAAGAAAAAAAAGTCAGTGATGGTGAGGGGCAGACAAAGACTGGCGAGGGATGCGCAGCAACTCCGATTATCCACCCTCTCTCCTGCACGCTTCCATGAAATCCCCGGTAGCGCCATAAAATACTTGTGCCTTCCCAACTAGTGAATTCTCGATATGAAAGATGTCTAAGAGAAAGAAAAAGCCGTCATAACCCATCACCAATTCCCAATACTCTTCTCCTTGCCCTTACCCATAGCCACAATATTGACAAAATCATTTTTGGTCTGTCTCGTTTCTGGCTGGTTCTGAATCTCGTAAACCCCCTCCCCAGGCTTGAAGCTGTGCCTCCCGAGGGCCCCAACAACTACTTTGTAGGGAGTATTCATATCACGCTCTGACATTCCGCGGACGATTGGGGGTTCGCCGGGCCAGGGGACAAGTGTGGGTCCAGTGGCAGTGTCGCTTGATCCCGCCGAGTGGAGCTTTCGTTCTTCCTTCTCCTGGTATTCAAGCCCTCTAGACCAACCCATGCGGAATGCACTCATTAGCCCAACAAGGACCAACAAAACCCCAACGCCTGTGGCAGCGATGGCTACTATCAGATTTGTTGGTAGTAAAGTATCGCCGTGTCCGCTACCACCCCCGGAGGTAGCAGTGGTATTTGAATTGTTATCGCGAGGTAGAATAGAGCGCCGCAATGAAGATGCTAGTTTGGGGAGGGCGTTTCTGTATCATTTTAGTGGAGATACAAACTGTGAAGCTCTGATATAACGTACCCTGGAGATTCGACAGAAGGATCAACTGGTGATACCGGATGACCAGATGCCAGAAGGATATTGCAACAGAACAGGGTAAAAAGTAGTACCCATGTAAAGTTTGCTCTCATCTTGGGAAATGTGGATTAAGTTCGAAGAGTGGATATGATATTTTGGGCTTGAAATCAGGATATCTACGCCGAGTTTGTGTAAATGTAGATATAATGACTGTATTCCTTCTGTGTGTGAATTGCGAAAAAAAGGGAGTAAAGCATCAAAGGTGATGAAGACGTCGAGGGGTTCACCCTGACCTTAGGTTGGGGGAGCTGCGGAGTGTATATATACCAACAGCCACGAGTGTAATATATAGGGGGTCTAGCTTCGTGAGGTTTCTCCTTTCCTATATAATTAGTAGAATGAAGCTAAATGAAGGAAAAAAGCACAATTGTTCATTCTAGGACCATAAAGTTAAGTCCCTCGTCCGAAGCAGGGGAACAATTTTTTTGCAACTGTAAATTGGCCCATGGCGGGCACTGAGCGAGCCACAGGGATCCCGATTCGCTCTGTTTGTGAAACGGAAAGCCGTTCCGGGAGGATTTTTTTTTGGATCAGTCAGTTGTTTCTCTCTGTCAATCGATTGGGGGTGACGCCACCTGGCCCGAGCCCTTTCACCTCGCGGGCATGTCACAGGTAAGGGTTCCCAACTGTTGGGTAAAGCCCCTTCCGGGGTAGGAATTTGTATTTGTGTCATTAACTCGAGACGAGTGATTGCAGAGGTCTGCTATTGCAGGTGAGAGAATTAGAAAGCGGGGTTTGCTTCGTGACGGACAGCTGAGCGTTGAATAAGGTTGTTCTGCGGGCGTTTCTCCGCCAGATGCCGCGACTTGCAGACCGTGGGAGTTTCGCCCTAGGCTAAACTGAACTATCGGTACTCATACCGTAGACTACCCTCTACCGGCCACCATGCCAAAATTGCATATCGGTCCGGTCTAATGCAAGTTGCAAATTAGACCAAACTGTTGGCTGTGCGTTACGAGGCCTGTACCAGCGATGGATATCTATGCCCTGACTTTAATAGGTTAGTCGAGGGAGGGGCCCTCCATCCCTTATTATAACCGGTAGCTGGGGGATAATTGGGGGTGACTAAGAGTGGCGTAAGATGTGTGATTGCTGATGTATTCCGGAGTGGCGGTCAAGCTCTAGCTCATAGAATATCCTGCACATTCGGGGTCACATCACATCTTGGAACGTAAGAGCGACAGCTTACCTCGACCGATGAGCTTCAGGAAAGTCTCGTCCCTGGTTGTCCCAACAGTGAATTCTTGGGATTGTGGCTTGAGACAAGGCACTGGGGAGGCTTGAGTTGTGAAGAATAATTTCCAAAGTCCCACAGAAATTATCAATATCAAATCCTTTGAGGCTGTCCAAACAAACTTCACCTGTTGTGCCCTTCCCATACACCGGCGATTGTTATCCAGTAGTTCTCTTTTCCGCTGCCGTCCCGACTCCTCCCCTAGTGACCAGATATTGGTAACCAGAGGGGAGTTACCGCAAAAACTGGAATAATTGAGTGGTGTACTGTGTGGTCAGAGTTGCCCTCTGGTAAGGTCTCTTGTTTTTTTGTTTTTTTATGTCTCTCAGAGGGGCTGAGCCGTCTTTTTTTGCGGTGCTTTTCGCCCCTTCTCTCAAGTAGGGAATTCGCGACTACTGGGCATTTTCATAAGTATCCGGATGCCTTGGCATCAAGGTCGGAGAATTCAGGTGGAAAGTTAGACATCTTGGCGCCAAGGCATCCGGATACTTTTGAAAATGCCAAGTACATAGCACACGACTCAATTATTACAGATTTTACGGTATAGATACCTCCTTTCCACTCTCACCATATTCCGACAAGCTTGGGCCTCACACCAATTATTTCTAAACCCTACAAGAGTGGGCATCTCGCTATTCGCTGCTCAGTGTCACCTGTGCGATGTTGGGGAGCCAGGTTTGGTTTCAAATATTATGTACGTCCTGCTAGCGTACGATGGGGTATGCATTGGTTTTTAGGCCAGTTCGTGGCGCGGTAAACAGAGTAACCAAGGTAGGTCCTCTGTGCATATCTCTGCGGGGCACTGGCTCTGCTAGCCGAGCACTTGGAAGGCCCTGGGGTACGATGTAGCCGAGGGGTAACAGGAGTGGAGCCACTGGTGATAGTCCATGTAAGTACTCGAGTACCATGGGTACTGCCATTTTGTATGACTATTTTATGAGCTAAGACAGACTAGCGCCACAATAGAAAAAGGGTGCTCTCTGAAGCGGCTATGGGAGACCAGCCGTGCCCCACTTTTCTCCGGATTTTTTCCCGGGGCAGCCAATTCTTGATGGCGCTCTGCCATATCTTTTCGGAAAAGTCCGATTCGTGCTAGGGGGCCTTGCAAATTCCCTTTCACCATTTGCTTAAAGCCGGTCTGAGAGGGTACAACTTAGGAGCTCTGTCATTTGGCCACTGGATTTTCGGGGCCTCCCTTCTCCTGGGGGCGCTAGTACCGATGCGCTGGCACTGTGGCTGGGCTGGAGAATGCTGGAGAGAGCCAACTGGGCTCTAAGAACAGAGATCTCAACTATGATATTGCGACTTGAGATTTATTTTGCCTAGTGTGACTTGGGTTTATCGCCGCTCAGAGGCTGTACAGTTCTCTGGTTGCATTGACCTGATGTGCCCAAGATTTCTTCTAGAATGTGGGGTTGAAGCCACCAGTCTTGGTGTAAATCGTGATCGCTTTTCCAAGACCACTTCCCCAACTATGGGGTGTAATATCGGCGACTTACCCATAAAATGCGGGGCTGTGAATCGGCCTCCTAGTCCTGCAAGTTTGTTATAACCTTGATCCCTCGATCTGCTCCGTCATTATTTCCGTCCTTCGGCAGGGGTGCTTGTAGCCAACAAAAGCTTGGAATATTCCCCCTGCGCTATTGGGTGTGCGGGTGGATTGTGTAATGAGAGGTGGCCCTCCGAGTGCTAGTGCCTTTTACCTGTTATGCCTCGGATGGAAGAAAAGTGTCTCAACATATATCTGTGCCACTAAATCTCTGGTGCTCGAACACCATCCTTCCACAGGATACCGCATGACTGAGAAATGGGGGTGGGGACTGGGCCCGATGCGCCTACTTGTTGCGGCCACGTTTGCCCTAGTAACGTGCTCCGAGTGTCTGCCAAAACTAAGTCGTTGTATTTGCGGCGAGGGCTTGATCGTGGGGTTTGGGTTGATGAGCGTAAACATGCACCATATTAACTGTTGCGATTCTCTATCTCCGACACACCCCTAATTTCCGGATTCGGAGACAAAAGGTCTTCAGAGGGGTTGGCGCTCTCCTGCCACGGTGGAAGATCGCCCTCAGGACGTTTTGGGTCTTATTAACTGGTATACGCATAGCATAAGTGTACGTAATTCTATTAACCTGCCAAATTAAACCTGTCATGGGCTCGTGGTGGCGGATCGGAAGAGCAAATGGGTGCCGGTATTGAGTTTGCCCGGCCGTTGTGTATGACCATGTTGTTCCATAATTTCCTACCTGATTCTCCATCTCCCTTTCCTGAAATGGTACTCCTACATACACGCACAGTATTCAATTCTATTGTGCTTTGGAGTCTGAGGCAGTACGGAGCAAGGCGGTATTAGGGAAGCGGCGATTCGGAATCCCCGAGGCCTTTTTATTATTATTTACCCATATCGGCGGCGATGCCCAGTTCTATATCAATTGCAAATCGATCTGCGGGTTAGTGGGCGGCAGAGAATTCGGGGGGCATCACGAGGGTGTACGGTGCCTGTTTCGCCCTCTCCCCAAAGGTTACAGGGCGGCCTGAGGCCCGATTACTCTTGCGAATAATGTGACCATCACCGGCATACCTACTCGAGTATGGCTCTAGTCAAGATAAGCCTGCTCACTACAGAGAAGAATGACCTTCTGGTTTCAAGTGGAATGATCTCTACGGGGGGGAAAGTTTTTCTTAGGAATAAGATCAAAGAAATGTAGCTAGAGGCCTGTAACATCGATTTGTGATTTCTATTTCTGGAAATATGAACTGGAAGGCCATCTTTGGGTTTAAAGTTAGGGCATTTTGTATGGGAGACTCGAGCAATGGCCGCCAGCAAAATATAAGCAACAATTGGCTAAGGCATACATTTTTAGGGATGAGAGATCCCACAGGTCCCAATTTGGGTAAATTGTCTATCGTAGAAACTCGCCAAATCTGGGGGGAGATATACTCTACCATGAAAAATGGAGGGGTATTTTAAAATACCGGTACCATGACATACCATGACCAGGGGGGTAAATTTGGGCCCATGTTCCGAGATGTCAACAAAAGTGAGGTCCCAACACTATTTCCGTTAGTTTTTTATCTTGGGTTTTAAGCATTTTGTTGTGAATTATATTGCTGTCTGGAGGGCTTCAAAGGAGATAAATTGCTAGCTGATTTCTATCACTTTTACAGTACTTGTAATTCAACTCTCATGTTATATCAGTCACTATTCCCATTCTATTTATTTCCTTCAGCGTCTGCTACACCAGCTCCTCCTGAAATAAATGCCTAACCGAAGCGGTGGCAGAAAATCACTTGCATTGATATCTGAGACCATGGGTCTGGAGTCACCCTAGGCTGTGGTATGTCACGGTACTTCAAACATTACTTGGTTTTCACGGCAGTGTACACGAGTACCGCAAAAACGGTTGAAATCCGCTGTCGGCAGAGATCGGCCAGTTATCCCGAGACAAGTTTAGCCCGAAAGGTTAATGGAATTATGAAAACCAGTTAGCGAGATCCAAGTGTCCGGTGGGCCGATCTTATACTGTGTTAGGAAAACATCAATCACCTTCTGGATGTTTTGATTCAGGAACCCGAGATTAGGGGGCTGCGGGGGATGCTAGATTACAAGGGTTTTTACAAGGACGGTACTCAGGTATGGACGTAGGTGATCGGATAGACAAGGATTAAATATCTATGTGTCCCCATATATTTTAATCCCTGTCTGTCCGATCACCCATGTCCATACCCTAGTACTCGAGTACGGTACTTGCTCTCGACTATTGGATTGCGTAACTGAAATCCCTGCGCTAAACCGCAATAGGCGTGACAAGGCTGGTTGACGGAGTTACGAATGCTGGTAATGTCCTGACGTTTGGGAACACAACTGCTATTTCATACAAGCGGGAGAAACAGCCGGAACCTCGGGGTTTTGGTGGTATGCTATGGCATTTGTGTTCACTAACGTCAGGACATTGCGGGTACTACCGGTGCCGGTAGTTAATGATCCAGCGGGACCATGTTAAATAAGCGATACGCTGCCTGGGGGGAACACTCCTTCTGGGTGTGTTTGGTCTCAAGTAATAGCAACGCAGCTACCGGCACTACCACCATCACCCTACCACACTGCACGGTTAGTGATATTAGTGCTGGAATAATTATATAGAAAGATCTGCGATCTATTAGGTCTTGGCAAGTCATATTCCTGAGTGCTGCAAGAACTTACCCCCATACGTCGGGAAGGTAGATGGTCGACATGGTGCAGGTTTGTGATTCCTCGCCTTAATCTTAATTTGGGCTGGGGGCTAACTGAGGCCAATATAGCAATACTGGAGTCCAGTGGAGTGGCTGTGCGCACTGGAATGCCACCCGCTGGTCAACCGATATGTGACCAAGCTGCTAGCCAAAAGGGCGCTCCAGCTCTACGGGCCCGGCGACCTGCATCCGCATTCCTTCCTGCGAGAGGATCTTTCCAGCGATCGGTGCTAGGAATTAGTCCTTCCCGACATAAAGAGGATCATATACGCCAACGGGCAGTAGAACGCTTCTATATAAAAAAGGGCCCAGTCGAAGGGCAAATCCTTCTCGGTACATGATAAGTGAAGGAACTGACCCTCGGCTGTGGAGCGGTTAATAAGTTGGCTTTTCCGGGCTGGCATGAGTTTACTCACCGTTATCACAGTTCCCAAGTCATGAGTAGTTACTCCCTTCCGTAGGAAATATAGGTGGGTGGCAGCGGAAGGTCAATTTGTTGACTTTTAGATCTACCGAAGCCTAAACATAATACATATATTTCGCTTCAGTGATGTCGAATATCACTCAATATTCTTTTCCCTACCTAGACCTTGAAGTACTAACTGGGGAGCTAATGCCAACGGCGATTTCTCGACAGCTACCGAGCACAGAAACCGCTATCCCCGTATCCCATTACTCAGGCCGTTAACTCCCCCTTATGGGACGGTAAATAGAGCTTTCCTGGAGCTGGGATATTTGTAAAGGAGAGGGGGACGTAAGCAGTCACTTGGCATCACTCGTGATGACACTGAGTGCATTATGTTGAAATTATACTTTCGGATATGCACTCTCTACGTTCTTGAGTACGACAACACTTGCTACTTCATACTAGTTTCACTTCAATGCCGTCAGAGTATAAGCTCAACTCATTCACTTCAGATCTTTCATCTCACTCACTACTCAATCGGTTAATCATTGATGTAATTCTATGCGCATTACATTTCTTTTATCTTCCTTTTGTTACCTTGGATTTCTTTGCTTCTGTGCACAAGTATTCCTGTTGCGAAGCATAAATAGCTGGCACTCCGGTCACTTAGATAGAATGCAACTGTCCATGGTTTTCTGTCGTTCCCTAAGCCTTCGGTATAGACCTTGAGTATTGCGATATTTACAACAGGTTATGAGCCCGGGTTAGCGACCTGGTTTGCAAAAACACGATTTCTTTTTTATTCTCTTCCCTATTACTTTCTTACCTATATTTCAGGACGGATGAATGAGCCAGAGGGATCCTTAGTGGCCGAGGGCGATATTTACAAATGTAAATATGGGGAAACGCGCAAGCTGACAGCAAAGAATTGGCACCAATGGAGTCGGGACATGGAGTTCTTTCTCCAAGCTGAGGATGCGTTGGAGATCGTTCTGGGTCTGGAGGCAGAACCAGAAGATGGAAGTGAGAACCTTGCTCTATATCGTAGGCGCATGGGCAAGGCAGCAGCGATGATAAATGCTGCTTGCCACACGACAGTCAAAGGATTTATTAAAGGGAAGCGGAACCCTACTGAGATGTGGACAGCTCTTACTGAGAAGCTTGATCGAGTTAATACACGGTCTGGGAGGTTAATGATCAAACGCGAATTCAATACTTTACAGCCAAAGCACAGTATTACTGAATATGTGCATCAGCTTCTCGAATGCCGAACTGAGCTCCAAAACTCTGAACAGGAAATCTCAGATGAAGAGTTCATTACCCATGTTCTTACGACACTCCCACCTGCATTTGACAGCATAGTGAGTATCATTACGCATGACAAATCTGAGGAAGCAAGATCAGTCGACTATGTTATCTCCATTGTCTTAGAAGCGGAACGGTCAATGGAGTCACGCAAAAGAGAGGTCGGTGCAAGTTCCAATACGAGTAGTACTCTGAGTACTGGCAATGCTTTGATTGCAACAAAGTTTAAGCGGTCAGGAATGCCCCAAGGTATTCAAGGTCGGCATCAACGATTCCGGAAATTTGCAAACAAGAAAGCTGGTGGATTCTCATCTCATTTCTCATCGACCAATAGCCGCAATGTTGTGTGCTTTTACTGTACGAAAAAGGGTCATAGAATAGACCAGTGCAACTTGAAGAGGAGTGCAGAAAGGATTAGGCAGAGCTTCCACAAGGATCGTAACAGCTCTGGCATCGATCAGAGGACTGAGAGTGAGAAGGCCTCAGTTGCCACTATAGTTCAAGCTCTAATCTCGTTTACACAATCAAATCTCGACCGTGCAGCTTGGGTACTCGACTCTGGTGCCTCCGATCACTTTGCCAATCAAAAGTCTGCCTTTATTCCTGGGACATTGAACAGACTAGCAAGAGCAACTGAAATCCGGCTTGGCAGTTCCGCTAAAGTGCCTACCTACTTTAAAGGAAGAATTGCTCTCGCGATTCAGAACTTCAAGGTTGAAATTCAAGCACTATTTGCCCCACAACTACGCTTCTCACTCCTGTCAGTAAATAAGCTTGCAGAGTCTTGTCTTATAACCTTTAGTCAATCTGGTTGTACGATTACAAGGTCAGACGATAATGGATCGTCTATGCACCTAAGAGAACGGAATGGACTTTATAGCTTTCATCTTCTAAGCTCGATTCCAGCAGAGAGACAAAGGCCAATATGCTACCAGGCAAGTACAGCAATAAAAGCGATTCACGCTGATAGTGCAAGTAGCTTAAAGGCCAATGAGCTTCTTCGTCTTTGGCATGTTCGCCTTGGGCATTTGAACCATGCCGATACTCTTGCACCACTGCAGCTTCCAGGTTCACTCCTTGGTAAGGATTCAAACTCAGAATTATGCAAAGTATGCGTGGAATCAAAACAACAGCGAAGGTTTATTCGAAAGCCTGTTCCTCGGACTACCCGGCCATTTGAATTGATTCATTCGGACCTCTGTGGTCCTATTACTCCTCCGTCTCACTCGGGAAAGCGATACTTCATTCTTTACATTGATGACTATTCCCGTACTGCATTTGCATATTTTCTTCATACAAAGACAGCAAATGAGATTGTCTCTGTCTTTCAGGAGTTTCTGTCTCGTATTGAAGCTATGCTTCCGGATGTTAAGTTTTCCCGGTTCCGCTGCGACAACACCAGAGGGGAATACGACAACAGTTTAATGAGAGGCATCCTGAGAGTGTCTGGCATTAGCTTTGAGCCATCCCCTCCATATAGCCAACATAAAAACGGCGTTAGTGAACGTATGATACGTACGATTGCTACTAAAGCGAGATCAATGCTACTTGACTCGCAGCTTGAACTAGAGTTTTGGGCTGAAGCTGTAAGCACTGCAGCGTACCTGCATACGAGGTCGCCCTCACGCACTCTTGAGGGCAAAACGCCTTATGAGATGCTTTGGCAGAAGAAGCCTTCGCTTGACTATTTTCGACGATTTGGCTGTGCAGCCTATCGCTTGATCCCCAAAGATCAAAGGAGCGGGAAGTTTGCATCCAGATCTCGGGAATGCATAATGATTGGCTATGTGCACAGCTCGACTACCATTTGGAAACTATGGGATAGGAGTCGCAAGTCTCTAGTTCAAGCATCTGATGTTACTTTTGATGAATCTACAGTTTTAGGTAGTACGCAGGCAATTGAAGCCTCTGAGGCAAGGAAGTACGCCGAGACATTTTCTTCCTGTGTCTCAGACGAGTCAATTTCTGATGTCTCTTTGGAAGACATTAATGGGGATATTTCTTATGAGCTTGTACCCGTTCTTACTAGTAGTAGTTCTACTAGTTCTTCGGCTGGTGTTTTACCAGTTGCTACTGGTCATGAGAGTCCTGCTACAATCTCTACACTGCCCTTACCTGCATCTGAAGTGCCAGCAGCCGTAAGGCGCCAAAGTCTGCGTCGGTCGCTTCGCAATCGTATCGCTAATCCGATCTGGCAAGCGACAATGGCTGAAGCAACAAGAGTTGTCCATGAACCAGTTAGCTATGAGGATGCTTTAGCCCATAGTGAGAGCCAGCACTGGAGGTCAGCCATGAGAGCTGAGTTTACATCTCTTCTGGAGAATCAGACTTGGGAATATGTTGATTGCTCAACAGTCCCTTCTCACAAGTCTGTTTTGGGTTGCCGGTGGGTTTACAAAATAAAAGTAAACCCCGATCGCAGCATGCGATACAAGGCACGACTTGTTATTAAAGGATACCAACAGGTAGCAGGTATTGATTTTGATGATACCTTTGCACCGGTAGCGAAGCTAGTGAGCTTTCGTCTCCTGATTGCTGTTGCCGCCTACTATGGTTGGCCGCTTGAGCAAATGGATGTTATTACAGCATTTCTCAACCCTCCTGTTACGGAGGAGTTATATATGGAACCTCCTGAAGGAGTTGAATGGCTGGGTTCAGTCTCTGCAGGATCTTCAGACTTGGCTCTGACAGGTAAAGTTTGCAGATTAAGAAAAGCGCTTTATGGACTAAAGCAAGCACCACGACTTTGGTATCATGATATTCACTCATTTCTTCTTTCTGAAGATATGATTCAGTCAGACTCTGATACGAATCTTTACTATTCTCCAAATTCCAAGCTCCTGATTCTACTTTACGTTGATGATATTTTGCTTACAGGTCCTAGTCTACCAATTATTGATAGGAGGAAAAACAACCTGCGAAACCGGTATAGAATGTCGAACCTGGAAGCAGCAAAGAAATATATTGGAATCGAAATCGAACGCCAGAAAGACTGCATTGTTATCCACCAACAATTATTTATTCAAAGCCTTCTTAGTCAGTATGGAATGGCTGACTGTAAAGGTGTTTCTACACCTTTTGAGAAGAATATGAGACTATATCGACAGAAGGATTTCACCAGCCCGGAAAATGGAAAGACAAATGAGAGTCAGGCTAGCCTTCCTTACTCAACTACCGAATACCAGTCACTTGTCGGGTCACTACAATGGTTAATGATTGCAACTCGACCGGACCTGGCATATCCTGCTTCAACATTGGGCCAATTCAACTCTCAACCAACATTGGAATCCATTCAAGCAGCAAAGCGTGTACTCCGGTATTTAAAGTCAAAATGCAAGTACAGGCTTCACTTTCCTATCCAGAAGGTCTACTTAGCCCAACAGCCATTACACTATAAGCCCCAATGTTCAACCAGTAAACCCCCTCTTGAAAGACCTATTGGATATACGGACTCCGACTGGGCAGGGGATCAGCAAGACCGAAAGTCCACATATGGCTATGTCTTTACTCTTTTCGCCACAGCAGTCTCCTGGAAGTCACAAAAGTCCGCAACAGTGGCCTTATCTACAACGGAAGCAGAATACATAGGTTCCTGTGAAGCCTCTAAGGAGGCCATATGGATCACAAGGCTCTTCAACAATATTTCACCAAACCTGGATCTACCTTCATCTTCAGAAGAAGCCTGTCTAATTTATGGGGATAATCAAGGAGCGATTGCCCTGATTGAAAACCCACGGTTCCATCAGCGTACAAAACATATCGATATCTGATATCACTTTATCCGACATGCATACCAGAAAAATCTCATCCGCTTGCAGTACATTCCTACCACGCTCATGACTGCAGACATTTTTACGAAACCTCTTCCGCGCGAGTTACACTATAAGCATATGCTTGGTATGGGCCTGAAAGAATTTTGAATTTCATCTATGTCTTTACTTTCTTTCTTTAAATCTATTCCCCATGTATATTGAGCACTCTTTTCCCCAACTTTTTCCTCCAGGAGGTTTTTATGGGTTTTTAATGAGGCTGCCATTTTCTGTTTTTCTTTTCTTTGTTTTTTCTGCTGCTCCTACTGGCATATCGAAAGTGTGGGAGTGTTGAAATTATACTTTCGGATATGCACTCTCTATGTTCTTGAGTACGACAACACTTCCTACTTCATACTAGTTTCACTTCAATGCCGTCAGAGTATAAGCTCAACTCATTCGCTTCAGATCTTTCATCTCACTCACTACTCAATCGGTTAATCATTGATGTAATTCTATGTGCATTACATTTCTTTTATCTTCCTTTTGTTACCTTGGATTTCTTTGCTTCTGTGCACAAGTATTCCTGTTGCGAAGCATAAATAGCTGGCACTCCGGTCACTTAGATAGTGTCACAAATCGTGACTAAGCAAGGCAGATTTCACATGACTAATACTTATTAGTCATAAGGTATGTTGGGTTTTTGCACTATGACGTCATTTGACTCATAGCTTTCACATGACTGCGCACTTGCGAGTCATTGGTTGATTATGATTAGTTAATGGTTTCATGACGTCACGATGGTGACGTCATACGATGTAATGATTTCGCACATGACTCAGATTACGAGTCATGGGTTTCACGCATACGACTCATTCGAGCGTATGATCGGGTTTATTGGTTTGGATCGAGTGAAAAGGATGTGCGCAGTTGATTTGTAAGAATCAGCTGATGGATTTCGCACCATGACTAATTATGAGTCATGGGGGCTATGGTGACGAGTCACCAGGGTTAGGGTTGTGGGAAGATGCCTATAAAAGGAGCTTGGTTCCGACCAAGAGATAGGATCTTCACGCAACCATCTAAGTACTTTTCTATACTTAAGATATTGCAATACGATCACGCTTTACTCTCTTTACATACACTACTCCTCTACGAGAGCCTACGCTCTAAGAACCTGGAGACTATTGTGATAGTCTCGACAGGTCGCCCGAACATAGGACTATTGTGATAGTTCTATCAAACACGACAATCCACCCATCTTACTATCTGAAGAGATAGTATCTCTCACGGAGTAACCAAGACAAGCAAGCCAGTTCCGTACTATCTGAAGAGATAGTACACTCCTACGCCTTGGTGCAGAAAAGCGAGACTCGCTTACGCAAGAAACGACGGTCGTTGCCTGTTGCATACGCGCTCAACAATAGGATTGTTACAGATAGAATGCAACTGTCCATGGTTTTCTGTCGTTCCCTAAGCCTTCGGTATAGACCTTGAGTATTGCGATATTTACAACACATTAGGGCTAGGCAATAGGAACTAAGGGGCTGTTTAGCACGCCAACTTTTGTAAGGTTAGCCGTGTTTGGCAGCATCATTGTTTGAGGGGTAGAGTTTGGGAACCTTGTGAGCTGCGGTTTGAAAGCAGCGCAGTTTAGGGTTTAAGAGAGTTTTGAAAACATACTAGTGACTGGTAAATATGGGGGTTTGCCCTCTAACAAATTCGAATTAGTATGATATCATACTCTAATAATATTTCCTCAACTCCTGTTTAGGGTTGAGCCCAAATGGCCACACATGTATTGTGTTTATCATACCTTATAAAAGTTCCTTCTCTCGTTTGGCAAGCCATTCCTTACAAACTACAGCTTGCACACCTTACAAAACGCAGTCTGGGAAACCTTACAAACGTTGGGGTGCTAAATAACTTTAGCTCCTAAGTGTATGAAAGCGACCTAAGAAAACTCTCAAGCTGGTCATCATAAGTATACACTGAACGTCACTAGGGACAACTGTATTGGTAGGTGTCTACTAAAAGAGTGTTAGGATACAATATATATAATTTATGATAATTATTATAGTTCAGGGCTTTGCATCTGACTTTCAGGTGGGGGGTCGGGTGATATTTCTAGAGCAGAGTCACTAGCTGTCACTCGAGGTAGGTCTGGCAGGGCGTGTTGAAAATCTGGGCTGCGGAGGCAATGATTTAAGGTGAGGATTTCACGCAGTGGACTGAAACCGCTTAAGTGGAGATGAGGATTATGATTGATTGATGATAACTTGATGAAAAGAAAGGCGTGAGGAAAGTTGTGCACAGGAAGGAAGGTGTGTCGCGAGGAAAGGTGTGAAGGAAAGAAAAACAAGTGGGATGAAAGCATTTTCAGGGCTTGCGCGTCCTTTGGCTAGTGCGTACGTATGCCTCTGCGGCCATAGAGTGCGGGTACATCCCGCATCAAATGCGGCCATCAAACTGGCATTTCCAATAGGGCTTGTTGTGACGACTGCGTGGATTGAGCTGGGGAGGTGCCCGACTATTTATACACTAAAGAACCGGCCACCGCTTCCCCTAGTTCACGCGGCCTCACTCGCGGCCTCACCTGCCGCATCACCAGTTGACATACCACACTGCGGTCGACCATACCGGATATGGAAGAATGTTCCAACAGGGTGTCCGAGAACGAGACTAGGGAGTAAGTGGCGTGAAGGCAAAGCAAACTAGAAAGGTGCCGAACAGTATGGACAGTGGTTGATGGAGGTGTTTCTTTATTTCTTGTTTAATGCATCCGCCTGTCGTAGGGCAGCCCCGCTGTAAAAACTCCAATTATTAAACCGTATATATGCAGTCGAGAATTTCCTATTGTGGAAAAGGGGTGAAAACCACGGCAGAGAAAGAGCTGCCCAGCCCCTCACGGGGACGTAAAAGACAAAAACACACCAGACCTTACCAGAGGAGGCAACCCCAATGACATAACACTCTGTTCAAGTACCCGAGTTTTTACACCGATGAGCGGCCTTTGTATAGTACACATCTATATGACACATTGTTTCTTGAATCCGGGCCCCAGGTAGTTACTTCAGGCAGCCTAACATACTCGCAGGTTCCGTCGTATTGAAGTATTGTTTTCCAATACAGAGCAAAAGACTAGATGGGCAGGTAGCGCTCCTGGAGGGCATTTTGATTTGGAAGGTTTGCCGTATGCGACTCCGAAGGGAATTTGTTTAGGGCCTTCAAGATCTGATTGGGTTCGGGTAGTAAGGAGGAACAATGCTTCTGAAAAGAGTAGGCTGGGTAATTTGGCTCAAGAGCCGTATGATATATTAGAATACCGGTAGGTTAGAATCAGGCCGAGCTGGAGTTCGAAACCCAAGCCCTAATTAAGATAAATGATCAGAAAACACAACCGGAATCATAGGTAAACTCTAGCTTATAAAATTGTGCCATACTATCTAGTGTCGTACACCACGAATTTAGAGTCATGGTCTGGGTTTATTGTGGTTTGGGGTTTGGAATCATCCAAACTTGTCATAGGATCAGGGACTGCGACGCTCCAAACTCTCCCCGAGGTAATTGTGAATAGAGACCGTTGGCCGATTTGTTGGCATAGCTAAGGTATCATACATTCAAATTTAGAAATAACATGACGATCCCGCCAACATACCAATAAGATTAACCCCCCCAAAGCTAACCCGATCCTACAGTAGATAAAGAGAAAAGAAAAGAAAAAGGCGTCCCACTCTAATCCTCCAAACCGGGTATCATAAAAAACCAGAAAGCCATACCAACGCCGAAAAAGACAATAAATAGAACAATAGGGAGAAGGAAACAGCCCCAATCGGCCTCAAGTCCTAAAACAGAAACCAAAATTCCTCAACATTTTCCCCGCCTCGATGAACCCCCCGACGGCAAATGCAAATCCCGCAATGACGATCACCACTTTTATCGAATTCTCCAGCAAATCCCACCACCGCTTCTTTCCACCACCTGTAGACTCAATCAAGTCCACTACACCAATAACCTGACCAACAACCAACCAGCCCATCATGAACGTGCGCTGTCTCGTCGTGCTTCCTCTAGGCCTGAAATGGGTGAGACTGGCAATGACAATATAAGGGATGATGAGCGAGATGAAAACTATAATGAAGACAGAGAAGTTATAAAACTTCTGGCTAAACTTGACAGCTTCCCTCTTCCGCCGGTACTGCCCCTCGGCTGGGACCATGATCCTAATAGCGTTCTGGTTGATCCTTGCTGGTGTCGAGAAATTCTCGTCATTGATTTCTTCCTCTTCGAAAGTAACCCGCCACCTCCTTCCTACCTCCTCCCCGCGCCCATCAAGCTCATAGGCGCGCCAGCCATGCTCCCTACTCCCCCGAAACATCAAGTCTATACCCTCCTTAGGATGTTCCTCTGTGAGCGCCGCAACCGCACCAACGAACTCCTCGTCGGTACGCGCAGACACTTCACCCATAACTTCCGACTCAACCATGAACAGCGTATCATAATCAGCCTCTATCGAATTTGCGATTGCGTTGATAAAGGACATGACCGTGTAGGGGATAACGCTAAAGCCAAAGGCAGCGTAGCCATAATGGTTGACTTGGTCAGAAGAGGAGGAGTAGAGTGAGAAGACCGATATTATTATCTGGAGGAGACCGGTGAAGGACTTTGCTGTACCGTAGGAGGAGGCGATGACTATCTCTTCGCGATTTGTGCGTGGGTCCTTGGGGCCTATGGAAGTGCCCGCTGGCAGGAAGGAGAAGCAGTAGCCTGGTGGAAGGTTGTATTGGCCTTGTATTTTCCACTTTGCAGGATCGCCAATCTGCTTCATTGTCGGAAGCTGGATCTGGACTACTGCTTCGTTGGTATTAATCCTGTTGTGGAATATTAGTTGGTCCTCTCCTCATAGGGTTTGATTTTCTCGTGATGTGGTAGCATACGGTTCCTTCTTCCTTCTTCCCTTCCTCCTCCTCCCCTTCCTACTCCGCGGCGGCTCAATAATGCACCCGCAAACAATGCCACCGTCAATCGGCCTCCAAGTCTCTAGCCTCTGCACAACGCACAACGCCCCGGCATATAACGCCCCGCCCAGCTCATCCCGACCCAAAAAACGTGCCCCCCGAGCGATCGTCTCGGCAGCCTGCGAGATACCGTAAAATGGGACGAACAAACTTATTGCTGTGCGCAAGTGGTCCCTCGATCCCGCATACCCGGAGGTCTTCTTAAACGTTGCGATTCTCGCAATGTAGTTCGTGAGGAAGAAGGAGAATATCTGCGTCCAGGGCGCAGGGGTGAGGCATACTCGATCCCGGCTTACTGTCACTACCTTCGGGGCTGCGCGCGGGGCGAGCAAAGGGAGCGGCAAGGCTTGGATCGCTGGCAGGAGGAGGAATATCCATGAGAGGATGTTAAGTACTGTAGAAACCGTTCGTATGTTGAGGAACCGTCGCATTATTTATTTATTTAGAACAAAATGAAGGAAATCCGTCAAGGCGAGAGGGTTGAAGGAAGGAAAAGGGAAGAAGGCTGATTTGGGGGAGAAAGGGCCGGAGGACTTTTATTATTTGCACACAAAAAGACCACTGTCATTTTGCTGATTGCTAGGTGCTTTTGTGCCCCGCCTGGGTGGGGGTCATGTGTTTACTCGAATACAGGCGAAGTTACCCTTGCAGACGGGAGTATCTGTCTGGTTGCTAGGCAACCAGTTAGAGTTCACCACTCTCCCCGATACGGTAGTGGAGGCGCTGATCTACTTTTGATTGACTTACTGTACCGTACAGCCGCAGTAAGACGCGTAATGGGGAAGGTTCAAGCTGATTTGTTTCGACCTTCTGCCCATCAAAAGCTTCATTCATCAATTAGCCTTAAGCGAGGGCCTCGCCGTTTCCCGATAAGGCAGTGTAGTATTGTACCAGTACTCGAGTACTTGCATCCGGGGGTCTTTGGAAATTGGATAAATGATCCTCTAGATTCTCTGCTAAACGACGAGACTGCGGCAGATCAAAAATTGGAAACTAAAGCTCTTCTGGAGATAATACCGGCCGGAGAAGCTACCATATTATATCTCAAGAACTGTCAGATAGATGTGGCTGATTCTGGAGATTGTGAGAGTGTCAGATCGTGAAGAAGCGTTGCAGATTATTTGGGAGCATACACGGCCTCACGGGCCGCCCAGACACCCTCTACTCTGACAGATGTTGATTGGCGGGTTTTGTATGGGGGAACCAACGATGGTCAATACAAGTGCTTGCACAGTAGCCACAGATCCAAGTAAACCACTTGAAGGCTTCTTATTTGGGTTTAGCTGTCCGGGGGTGCCCGGGTAGCTCGGGAGGCCATTTGATGAATTGTTCGGGGAAGGATCTACTGATATGTCTTTCCTTTGTCACCACGAGGGTGCACGGAGGGATCGGCACATGTGGGATAGGTGCGGTGACCTATAGAAGGATGAGGATGCGATATTTGCGTTCTACTTATACAGTTGTCTCTATTGTTAGTTTAGTTTTTGAAGAGCGCAAACCAAGTTGTGGAAGTTGCATCTCATGCCCTTCCTACAGTACTAAGGCAAAAGTATTCGTCCGATGCCCTTTTTACACCAAAAGTGCCCATCTTCACCACCCTCTCTCATTGCGCAATGTCTATGAGAATCAGCGAAAATTTATCCTTGCATTAGCAAACCCATAGATAACATGAAGAAAAGTTACAGAATCCTCAAATATTACCAAATGATGGAGAAAAGGTCATTTTGAGTATCGGGTAGCAGTTGTCATGTACTTTTTTGTATGGAACCCCATACAAAACCTTAAGTCACTTTTACACTAGGTGACACAATCATGAACCCTGAAGACAGATTGGATTCCTTACACTTCTACTTTTATAGGTTTGAATAGATAGTGATTGCATAGCCAATGGAAATATTTCAAGTGTTTTTATATCAGCTGTGTTGAAAATTGTTTGTTTAAAAATGTCCATTTTTGGTGTGAAAAGGGTATCTGACGAGTATTTTTGCACCCGTACTTTACATACTGCAGTACATAAGTTCCAAGTGTATCCTCTTCCCACCGCCTGCCGCTGCGAGACCCGTTTTCCCACTCTGATAGGAAGAACGGGGTTATAGTAAATAGAAGGTATAAGCCAGAATCAGAGATAGCCCGATTCTATAACAGCCTGCCATGGCCAAATCCCCTCTAGGTCCTCAATTCTCACTTATTCAATTGGTGTAACTTTAAAGCAACCGGTGTGGAGTTTTAACTTCGTTAGCAATGTATTTCTTCCCAGACATCACAACTGTTGGGATCAAGTAATCCCTCCATTGCCACCCTCTAGTTTCCGATTTTTAATGACCCCTCAGGCTCCCGGGCTGTGTGTTGAAGGAGCTGGTAACAGGCCTGAAGTTCAATGAAATTGAACTCAGGAATTAGCATTGGGGTTCCGGTCCCCTCAGATAATCAGCCATGTTATTATGTTTGTTTGCCTGCCGCTGAGAACCTAAAACACTACTAAACTCTTGTCCAGATTGTCCCTCAAGACAGCGTAGAAGGGTGTGGGGCGAATGAATGCTAACCGAACTTTTCCCTAAAGAGGGGATCGGAGGGGGGCGCGGGGTGGTCATGATTCATCACTCATGGATAAGAACTTGTTAACCAGGGGCCAAGAAAATTATTGGAATTGGGGGGAGGGTTATTATTGGACCTGATTTGTTTCGGATGGGAGCAAGGGTCCTGTATTTAGTCATGGTGCTCGGGTGGGGGTAAAGTACAACCTGTTGTCTGAGCGTGGTTACTTTATTTGGAGAATGAGGATCGAGACGGGTATTTTTGTGAACTTTTAAATTAGATCCCACAAGCCTAAGCGATATCCGGTAACAGTTGATACCTTTTCTGGGGGTTACGCCATTCCGCCACTGTTTCACTCCTATGCAAACTCTCCTGTTGGTCTCAAGACTTCACTCTTACACCGAGTACTGGGTACGGGCAAGGATAGTTGGCGTTAGTTATGACAGAGTTTGGTTACAAAGAGACGAGCGGGGAAGAGCGGAGTCGGTGTAAAGGAGAAAAACATTGACTTGTAGTGTTTCTTCAGGTGGAAGAAAATGGTGCAAGACTAAAATAGCAGGATACTGAAAAGTGATATAATAGCCCACAACTTACAGAAACTGTTATGATTATTGAGAGATGGGTAAAAGTATGAAAGAGGAGTTTAGCGAGGAATTCTGCGAACCAAAAATGTAAAATTACATACAGACCCTTCCATGGTTCGGGTTATCATACAGTCTTTTAGAGTGACTTTCTCCTTCCCCGTAATCTGATTTATATATCCGTTAAGTCCTTCACATTCGCAATAAGCCATCAAGGTCTTTCAGTTCTTGTATTATACTTCTTTCAAAATCCCTGCTCGTGTACCGCAACTAAGTGCTGGGCCTTGGAATAGGCATTGGGGTACAAAGGTCGGGGGTGGAAGAAGTGCTGAGGAGCGGGTCTTAGTGTTGAGTTTGGTTGAGATTAGGGTATATTACGGTACTGGTACACCACAATCAACCCATCTAGAATCGCAAACCTCCCATTGTTAAACCCGAGCGCGGGGAGGTTGTCTTTTTTTGGACAGGTGTATTGAATTAGATCCTAGGTGCCTCATACCTTGGTGATATTTCTTCAAGGTTGACTGAGACGGGGATGGGGTTCTTTAAGGCGATGCCTCTTGGTGTGCTTGTGCCGGTATTGCGATTCTAGTATGCGCAATATCACTATTTCATCCTTGACCCTTGTAACTCATATAAAAATCTGTCCAATAACGTTTCTTGGATGAGCGGGAATTCCAAGTCTGATTTCCTTGTGTTCTGGAGAGCGAATATCATACCTAAAACTCTTCTCATTCGCTATTTGCGGCACATCCCGCGCTCAGAGACAGGTCTTGAGAAGGGTTAGTGGTTTCTATTGGACAGGATAAAAATACAGCACCGAATGGCGACGGGGGAGGAAGCGCGCAACCTCGTTCTCGTTCTTGCTTGGGAAACTAACGATAAAGACAGGAGTATGTATGAAAACATAACCAAGTCATACTTATCCCTCCATCGATCACTACTCATGTCCGCTTTCTTCCACACATGTTCCCAATATCTTCCCTACCCACGTGATAACAAAAGAAAGAAAGAAACACTCTGTGTAATCCCTTAATAAAAGAAATGCTTAACAAGAACTCCACTTCCCAGGCTCCTTTTGTACAAGTGCCGGACCGTTGATCTGGCTTCATCTTCATACCCTTCATGCGTTCCTTTGACTGTTCGTGATCCTACCCGTACGTTGGCTGAAAACGTCTTTCCAAACTTCCGGACTCTCGTGAAATAAAGGAAACTACAGCTTGAGCATTCAGAGCAGCACCAAATGTTTTCCAACACTTTCCTGTCACGGTATAAGTTCAGCCTTCAGGACTTGTTGGATTTCATTAACTGGTTATACGCAGTAATATTAATTTGGATAAACCTTCACTCTCTAGTGCCAAGGCCATAAAAACTCTTGCGATTCGCTACCCCCGTTAGCCGAGGATAGGTTTGGTTTGACAATATTCGAGGTGAAGTGCAGGTATTGGGCGTTTGTGGTAAGGTTTTGTCTGCACTTGTGGCAAGTCTGGGGTCGGGTGTCCTTGATTGAGCACTTGTGAGGGTGCGCTGCCGTGGAGAAAGTGCCAGGGCTGGCATTGGGTGCTGATGTGCCGTGTGTGCAGTTCTTATTGCATAAGTGCTGCTCTGGGACTCGTTGAGACTTTCAGAGCGTGGTGTGAGGTGTGGGTGAGGTGAATAAGGTATGGCAAAGGCAGGATTCGATCTACGGTAATTTGGCTCTATCGGTGGTCTGAGCTTCAGTAGTGCGATTTTGTGTCACCATTGCTACAAATACCGTACTTCTACTTGCTGGAGACAATATTGGGGCGCAACTAGTGCTTATGCTACGGGGGCCTGTTTCCACCGGCACAACCAGTATTCCCAACAAACGCTAACCCCAGAAATCCACCATGGCAAGGACTTCTCCGAAGGAGCCCTGGATGCATGACTTGATTCGGCCTCTCTGATATCTACGTACATGGATTCGTTAAGCTTTGCTCCCCATATACCACAAGTTGGGAAGGGAACAGCAAAGGAAAAAAGGAAAAAGAAAAAAGGAAAAAGGAAAAAAATAATCAATCTGGATGCCATTTCAATAAGCAGCCCGGGGAAGTCGGAGCAGAGAGATATAAGAACATGATAGATATATTGATCGTCATAAAGAGCAATGTGATCACTCTATACCTTAGCGCCCGCAGCCTTTAAAACCTGCCGCACCCGTGGATCCCGAGCCTTATGTAGAGCTGAATTCCCCTGACGATCGCAGATATTCACGTCGGCGCCTCTGCCAATTAGGGCATCGATTAATCGAACAGCCCCCGTTTCCGATGCATTGATTAATGCCGTGCGTCCGTAGTCGTCCTGTAGATCGACCTGTATGTTTTTCTGTCGCAACAAAAGGTCAACGATCTCCCAATTCGGTTCCGGGTCCACGAAGCATGCTCGGTGAAGTGGTGTAATAAAGTGGCGGTTTTGCACGTTCACGTCGAGTCCTAGCTCGGGCTTTCGAAGGAAGTAATCTAGAACTCCGACCTGGGTGCTTTGCACGGCCCAATGGAGGACGGTATCGCCAATGTTGTTGCGACAATGCACGTTGGCCCCATATTTGATGAGGAGCTCGATTACCGGGATTCGGCCATATTCGACGGCCAGGTCTAGTGGAATGATTGGGGCGCTATCAGGATTTGCGCCTCTCTGGAGGAGTAATTCTATTGCTTCCAACTTGCCGGCTTCGACTGCGTGGTTCAGTGCGGGGGAGTTGTGTGGGCCCAGCCAATCGACTGGAATACCGTGATCCAACATGAGTTTCATGGACTCAACATCCCCGAATTTTGCCGCTAGGTGGAAGGCTGTATCGCCATACTGGTCTCTATGCCTAAGCAGATCGAAACCGTGCTCCAACAGCATTTTGACAACACAGGCGTGCTTTTCCAGATCCTCTTCCCCATGAAGAAAGATAGTATGTAGAACTGTTTCGGATTTCAAGTTTAGTTGCTTTTTGTTGCAGCCAGAATCGAGCAATAGTTTGAAAACCGGTGCGTTGCTTCTCTCTGCCGCCCATCGAAGAGCTGTATCCCCGTCGCAATCCTCAATCTCCAAGTCCGCCCCGCGCGAAACTAACAGCTTGACCACCTCAGTCCCACCCTCGCTACAAACCCAATGCAGCGGTGTCGCGTTGCGATTATCAACCGCATTGATATTCTCCCCTCTATCCAAGAGAAAATTTACCAACTCTGCGTTTTCTCCCTTGGCCGCCCAGTGCAAAACTGTCGAGGTATGCGGAAGCCGGCACCGGTCACAGTAGTGCTGAAGATCCGTTGTGTCGCAGCCCATGTCAATCAATCTCTTGACAACATTGATGTACCCCTTCTGTGCTGCCCAACATATGGGTGGAAGTCTGAAGTTTCTGTGCTTGCAGGCGATACGACAGAGTACCGGTATTAGGATATTTGCGAGACGGCGGCAAGTTTGGGAGAAAGCGTTAATGTCCGTGGTTCCGAGATTGTCTGATATGACAAGGAGTATCTCGTTGGGTATTATGCGAAGAAGAAGACTCTTTTCCTCCATTGTGGTAGAGAGGTGCGTGCCACTGTCAAGTATCTGAGAGTGCGAGTGTAGTGTAGTGATTTCTTACGGGGGACCCATGCCGGGTTTATATGGAGAGGCAATGAGAAGCCCAAGGCAGGCTCACACCCACCTATTTATCCAGAGAATGGCCATATGGTAGGTTCGCCTTCTGTCCTCGCAGAATATCAGCCGCAACGATTGACTCAGATTTAGCGCCGCCCTGGGCTCGATCTAAGATGGGGGGAACTAGCAGAGAAGATAATAGCGAAGCGTAAATCTCTTCTATTGTCGGAACCTATTGCCTATTATTAGCAAGTAAACCGCTCCCAATTGGCTTTGCCAGGGTTCCTAGTGGCAACTTTTGTGGCTTTGACAACTGTTCCAAATGGCCCCTATCCTCGGCGTACTATCTTGTCGTAGTTAGAGAAAGGCCTCGAAATTCGAGAGCCCCAGATTTTAGATTTCCCATACAATGTGGTATTGTATTCATTGATGTCTCTTTTTTTCTTCTTTTCCATCGACTGGCCGCCAATCCTGTGGGGAACTCATCCTTGGGCGAGGGAAAATGGAAATGTTATCTCCAAGTGATCATGCATGGACCTAAATGCGTGGGGGCCGATTTGCAAGAGCAACAGGGTTCAAGCAAGCGGGGAATTGAAAGGATAACCATTATTTAGTTTTGGCTAACAGATTGCTTCTCATCGAGTAGAAGGCTGTAGAATGCCGGTATCAGATTGTATCCCGAGTTTCTACTCTTGTCATCGCTTGATGTTGGTGATTTTATTTCCCTTCCTTAATCCTTGTATCTGGATCTTTGGAAAGGTGGATAAGTGCTTGAGTCCATGCACAGCGAACGAAAACAGTTCCAGCGAACCAAGTACCTCTCCTACTGTACAGTGCACTCCGCCCTGTGAGTGTTTTGGCTCGGTCCTGTTCGTTACTTGCGGTCAGGTACTACCCTGCACCGAATGAGGGTGCGCGAACCACTTATTACAGGTAATTTTAACTCTTATACCTGCCAACTAGACGGCTCGTACATCACTAAAACACCACCGGCCACACATCGTGGAACTACCAGGGAGCTGTGGGGAAATGTGATCAAAGATATCATACAGATTCGTAATATTGTTTGCGAGGGCCTTTTTTCTTTTCTTTTCTTTTGAGTGTTTTAGCTTCTGGCGTTGGTACAAGTACAAGTAATTGCTGTTACTGTTGGTTAGTGTCCGTGGTAGCGGTAGTGACAAACCAGGGTTGGCTTACCACTTTTTAAAACAACCCTGCTGGAGTGAATTGTTCTTAGGCTAGAGTGCTGTGAACAGCCCAACAATTTTTGTTCTTGTGCCAAGAGACTGTAGGCGGTGAAACATGGAACTTATAATGCGATAGTGATTAATGCTCTGTTATATTTAGAGAGACAGGTGTACAGTACAGCACCGGTGATTCTACTATGCCATGTGGGTTAGCGATGAATGCTGGTCGAAGGGAGGGGGATTGTGGAAATCTGATGATCGGGTGTGAAGGGACTTACCACACATTGCTATCAGAGATGCTGCAATACCTGTTTGAGTGCTTTAGGGTGTTGGTTGTATTCAACCTATTATATTTGGGGGAGAATCGAGGAGGATTCTCGACTGGCGACCGTACCCATCGTCTGTGGGTGTGTGGACATGGTGTCCTATGTACAGTACGGCATTTACTTGGACGCTCTAACATGGATCAGTACCTCTCTTGGGCCGAAATGTCTGAATACTCTGGAGATCGCCAAGTACAGTAGCTTAGGATGTGACAGATTACATGGTGATGCCGAAGGCTTGTCCTTCTAAACGTAATGTATAACCAATGCTGTACTGTGCTTCCAGCAAACTAAGCTCCAGACAGGATAGCCCTAAAGGCTCCTCCATTGTTCATTTCATATCACCCTGTCGAAAACCCTCTCCTATTGGTAGCTTAGCTCTTTTTACCCTGTTTGCTATGCCGGCTCCACTTGTCTAGAGGGTGTGCCTGACTCTGCCCATAGAGGTTGTGGGGTTTCTGGGGCATTCTCTGAGATCTAAGAACCCGAATGGAAGGGATGATATGAGATGCTGATCCTAGTGGAAAACTCTTTTCGGAGGGAGGCCAGAAAGTGGGTCTTGGTTAGTGAGTGGGGGTAAAAGCATACCAAACCTCTATCTATTGGAGGAGCTTCGCCAGGCGGTTTCGGGGGGCGTTCGTTGTACTGGTCCACATGGCGATAACTAGGCAGAACAGATAGCCGATTTGCATGGGGAGAGAGAAAAGACTATCCCTTGTTGTCAAATACGCACCCGCCGTTTCCTGCAAGAGACTAAGAACTGGGTCTGTGCTGGGGTTCGGGAAGCTAAAATAAAAGAACCTAAAGTGCAGGTACAGCACACATTCATGCGGGGCGACATATTTCGTGCGTGCGCTGTGCTCGTAATGCCAAAGCGTTTTTTTAAAAAGGACTGCTACTACCTACTAGTAAAATTTGTCGTATCCAATGGGGGTTCTTTTTGGAAACGCTTTGACACTAGAAGCATAAGCTATGATTCCACATGAAGCTAGCCCAACCCCCACCTGGTCTCAGGAACTCTACTCGAGTAGACTTCCCGTCTGCATGATGTGAGTGGTAGGGAAGGACAGATACTAGTGTTACCAAAAGGGACACGACATTTCAGTTGTGGGAACATCCGACCTCGGGCGTCGCTAAGTCTAGTGTTGCTAGGCGACTGCGGGGTTAAGAGTTGTCTGGAGCGGGTGCCATTGAGTTCTCTATACTTTGACCTGGAGGTGGGGGCGGTGTCTGGTTTGAAAAGAAAAAAAGAAAAAACCCCATCCCCATCAGATATCTCGAGGTTAAGGGATAATTCCTAGAGATGAGGTCCTGAGGGTTAGGTAAACCTCCAGGGGCAGAAATGCTAAAGTGTACTTGGAGAGGGTCGTTTGAGGTATGGATTCAGTGAGTGGAAACATTTTGAGACATCAATCTTGGTTATACAAGTCCCCCTCATGTGCGGAGCGAACACAGGGGGATAGTGGGGCTGAGTTTCCGTTGCCAAGGACACTGAATCGTGTCCGCACATGCGGGGGGCTTGTGGAAGGAATTCATGGAAGACAGTAAGTAGGTCGGGGCGATGGCGTAGGCTCATGTCCGGTTGATTATCCACCGGAGTTGGTGGCAATTGTGCATGCTAGAAACGGGGAGTAAAATAATAGCTATTACCGCTCTTTAGTTCAACCTGTCCGCTAAGAATATTAAGGGAAGAGTTCTGACATTAATCGCTTATTTAGAATATACCAAACTTTTCGGGGTGTTGTCGGGTCGGGTGCTGAAGAGTGGTCGGCTTTATGGCGCCCAGTCCTATTATTACCCTGTGAGGAAAGGTTTCTAGATTTTTCTGGTGCGATGCTCGTATGACACACTCAATTGTTGCTCTGGTGTCTAGGCGAAACAAGCTAATTTCGACTTACAAACTATTTCTCAACTAATACCACGTTCACATTAACTCATGCTAGCTTTATATGCGTTGGGGATAGAAGAAGAGTTATTTGAAGATCACAATGAAGTTGTGGAGTTTATTAACTGTGTCACAATATTTACCATTGAGGGGTCAAGGGTTTTGGGAGCTGAGATAATGGCTGTGAGTGATATCTTATGAATTAAGATAATTGGTCCATTCTGATAACCGGAAATTGGTTAGGCTATCTCCTGATAGAAGGCACAAGGGATATCTCTTTTCTGATTAATATCAGAGTCAGGGGTTGGATGAGTCTAGAAAGCCCTAGCCTCGTGAATTGAGCTTAGTACCCAGGTACATGCTACTGACCTAATGTCGGTATATCACTAAAGAGTTGTCTCGATAGCTGGATGCGCTTAGGCTCAAACTTTGCTTTCTAGAGTTACCTATATTAGAAGGCTGTGGGTAGTGAAGAGTTATGAAATAATGCGAATTCGCGACTTGATAAGCGATGAAGGATAACCCGTAATCAGCTTCTGGAATATCCAGACGGTTCTAATCATGTAGGTATCATAAATTTGGTCAACTAGAAGGTAGACGAACTACTGCTGGTGGACATTATTGACCAAATGGTGTGAAAAACTATGTAGTACTTGAGCTGGGGTGCCTCTCATTGCGCCTGCTAATTCCTCAGTTTACTTAATCCTGTAGTCCATATGGACCCCTCATGGTGGATGCTCGGGTCGGACACCCACTAGGACAGGTGCTACTAGTGGGAGAGGGTAATGGATTCTGTCCTGAGGCCGGATGGATATCGGTGTGTCTTTACCGATATCAAGCTAGGAATTTTTGTAAATTGGCGGGCCCAATGATTTCTATATCTCACGCTTCTTATTCTCGATGTGAAGGTAACACAGTGGCTTTGTAATATACCGTACTGCTCCCTGTCAGGTATGACGGGTGAAGATGCTTTATTTTACTTCTATTAGGCTTATTAAGTGTCCGCGCCTGGCATTAATTGGTAGTGATTTGAGTATAGTCGCGCCTCGCTATCCCGATGGCACTGAACCGGATACCCCCTTGAGCCGGACAAAGCCTCTGACAGCTCTAGAGAGTGGTACAGTTTCATTCGCCGGACCGAAAAAGGCAGGGTTCAGATTCGTACTATGTCTTGGGAAATGCCCCCTGGGATTATACCTATATACAGTTGGTTCTGCTGAGCCGGATTCCCCCATAACTGCCAGAAAAACGATACCGAAAGGGGAAACAACGCAGGGCAAGAAATCTAGGCTGTGAAAGAAATATAGAAAAATACAAAAAGATGGTGTAAGGAGAGACGGTGTCAAAGGGTAGGAAGGATTATAGAGACAGAAGGAAATCTGATCTGATATGTGGTAGGCTGCTGTAGATAATTCTAGTCTGCCAGAAGCTACCTTTTGCCCATTCGATTCTTACAACAAAGTTCAGAGATTCTCTCTTTAAATAATACCCTCCGAGCCTCTGTTCAGGATGCCCCATTGCTCCGGATAGCCCGTTGTCCCGAATGAAATCCGTGAAACCTGGCCATACTGGATAACGAGGTGCGACTTCTGTCTTGTCCTGAGGAACAGGAGCATTAGAACCGCCACAATGGAAGAGGTATTTCGGGTCTGTGGAGAAAGAAAGGAATTTCTGGGCAAGCTTGGATCTCTGGTAGCTAACAATAAGAAAGGCGGGCAATCAACGCCTTCCCGCACTGTACGAGTATTCGGGTTCGCTTTCGGCAAAAAGTCCACGATCTGGGCTTACCCACACAAGTTCGCAGACTTCATACAGTAGAAAGAACGAAAAGGACAGAAACAATCAATATCGTCACAGATCGTATTCGTGTTCGCTGCCCGCCTTCTCATCAAGGAGGATATCACTACAGCTTTGGCTGCCCGCCCCCGGAGAGAGGTGTCTGAAAATTGAATCCCCGATGACCCCCCGTACCACCCTTCCCTCACAAACACTCGCTTCGACATTCACCTAATGTAACCCTACAATATTCTGACTTCCACTATAATACATAAGTAAGGGTGTTAACAAAACCTACAAACACAATTCCAGACCCCACAGTACCTTAATAGAATGCAGTTGCTAATTTAGTCAAAAAGCCCCGTCAGAATACACAGACTGTGAGCGTAGAGGCTCCCCCAAGGTTATCTGAGCGCCCCGCGAAACTTGAGACGCAGTGAAGTAAATTCTGGAAATGCATTTCGCCTAGTTTAGGTTTTTGTTATCCTATTGCGCCTCCCGCCTTCCTACTTTGACAAAAATGTGCATGGCTTGGCACGCCAAATTGGCTCTCGGCCGAGTAAGATACTATCAGGTAGTAAGAGGTCGGCTATATGAAATACCGGTAGTGCTACTACTGGTATCCTCACACCTTCACAGCCCGCTAGGATTTCTGGCCAGACGATCCTTCGTGAATGCATGGTTATAATGTAACTTACTGTACTGTCCTCTGGGAAATGCTTGTTATGTGCGGTACTTGTGCAAGTACACTCACGCCCCGCTATCCCGGATCTTGATAATTCAGATACCTCGCTACCCCGTATGGATTCCTGTGAGTTCCAAACTCCCCTGCACTAAAACCTGGTCTGTTGTCCCGGATACCCCATTGCCCCGGACGAAATCCGTGAACCGGCGGTCTGGGGTAGCGAAGTGTTAGTGTAATGTGGTATTGAAAGAAGGTTCATATCATGCCAAAATCTGCTTTTAGCACCTTCCTCCGTAGACCTAGGGCTTTTAGAATGACGGTCTTGCCTCCGACATAGAGGTGTAGCTCCTGTAGTGGCCGTGTGGGTTGTTTTAGATTCGGCTAGTCCCTTCGAAAACACTTGAGTCTGAAAGTCTCCTTCGTACTCGGTGCTGGCTCAATTAGCGATCGTTCAGTAGCACCTATGGCCCTATAAATTAGAGGCGTCTACTCGCCTTACTGCTCCCACGTGACATATTAAGTTGTAGTGTGATAGGGTAGAGGCCCGAATAATTGAACTATGTGCTGTGTAATCGAAAGCTCGGGCCCATTATCACAGCTAAAAAACCACAGGGCTAAGGGTGCCCGACGTACTCTACGGCTTTTTTTTGGGTATCATCGCATTTGCGAAATGCCATCAAGCGGCAGTTGGAAGGAATGATGACATATCATTAAGTGGAAATTTTTGCCCTTCAGGTCAGTTAACTTCGATATCCTTCTCGTTGTGAGATGGTAACCTCATGAATCAGACGCCATAACCAATTATGTATATCCTAGGAAGGGGCACTGGTCCCTGGGAACCTCCTCAAGCCTCGAGATTATACTGGTTGCCCTTACTACAATTGAATCTTTAATAGGGGATATTATACCTCATTCGCTCACCCCCCCCCATAGTAAACCACCGCTAGCTTCCTAGTAGAAGTAGTGAAACGGCCACAGTGATGAGACGCAATTCTCTCATAGACACGCACCCACAAGGGAATCAAGCCAGCACCCCGGCCCAAGTCAGCCACGATTCCTGAAGCTAAATTGTGCTCACAAATCTATGGGAGTTAAGAAGCACTTTTGACCGAGAAGACTTTCAGATAAGGCAGGCTTTGCCTTACACCCAGCAATGCACTACCGGCACGCCTTATCATGCTTAGGGTACCCGCTATTTTCCACAATTATCTCATTTCACGAGATTCAGGGTCGACTTGGACTAGGCGGAGGCCCCAGCTCGCTATAGCAAAATGGCTATAAAAACCCCTCCATCAGGGGGCAAACTATCCCCAATATCCGCTAATTCCACCGATGGTCTAGGAACTGAACAAGCTGGCTCTCCGTGTCCCTCCCATCTCCATAAGTTCCATATCTGAATTGACCTTCTTATTTCTATAACTACACAAAGAAACATCATACTACAAAAAGAAAAAGGTCTTAATATCCCCTGCTTATCCGTGGGGTTTGGCAGCCATAGGTAGGGTCATCTCCGATTTAGGCCATTCTAGGACGGGGGCCGACGGAGGGGGCCGATATGTGTCTTGCAATGGGGGAGGCGGATGCTATCGGGGGGGGGGGGGGGGGGGCGGGGGGGCAAATTAACTTGCAAA